>ERZ1027065.34-NODE-34-length-99823-cov-35.244116_pt1 | contig 99823 bp, 87 predicted proteins | sample MGYA00519421_ERZ1027065 | MGnify/ENA primary metagenome ERZ1027065 (study PRJEB26926, sample SAMN06164495) | human gut metagenome | biome: ENVO:00009003; feature: ENVO:2100002; material: ENVO:00002003 | host: Homo sapiens | place: USA | collected 2012 ... | reverse complement strand
CGCCGATTAAAGTGGCACGCGAGCTGGGTTCAGAACGTCGTGAGACAGTTCGGTCCCTATCTGTTGTGGGCGTAGGAAATTTGCGGAGGTCTGTCCTTAGTACGAGAGGACCGGGATGGACACACCTCTGGTGTACCGGTTGTGGCGCCAGCTGCACCGCCGGGTATCCACGTGTGGTTAGGATAAGCGCTGAAAGCATCTAAGCGCGAAGCCGGCTTCAAGATAAGATTTCCATAGAGGGTCGTCGAAGACTACGACGTCGATAGGCTGCAGGTGTAAAGGCGGCAACGTCAAAGCCGAGCAGTACTAATAGCCCGACACTTCTGATATGACGCAGAACAAACAATCAAATACAGCGTTGTCTCTCTCATTTCTTATAGAATATTTCTGGAGACCCGATTCCTTTGTCTTTGAGATTTCCTTATGGGAGGCCTTAATGCAAGGGTGAGGGAGCGGAGGCGAGGGAGTTTACTTCGGTAAATGACCGAGCAGCCGACGACAGAACAACGCCGCAGTAAGGCGTTCCAGAAGGAAATATCATGGTGGTTATAACGGTGTGGACCAACCTCTTCCCATTCCGAACAGAGAAGTTAAACGCACTTGTGCCGATGGTACTGCCCTAACAGGGGTGGGAGAGTAGGTAGCCGCCGCCCCTTAGAGCCCTCGGAGGACTGATCTTCGGGGGCTTTTTTTATGTCTTCGTGCGTCGTTGGTCCGTGGCGTGGTCCGGGGTGGGGCTCCAAGGGGCGTTTGTCTACCCGTCCCCCCGCCCTTCCCGTGGGGAAGGGGGCCGGTCGCTGCGCTCCGGTGTTGCCACGGAGGTTATTCCCCCGGGTTTCCCCGGTTTTTCTTATGTCTTCGTGCGATGGTGGTCTGTTGCGTGCTCCGGGTTTGGGCTTCAAGGGGCGGGTGTTGCTTCCGAGCTTTTTGCTGTCGTGCGTCAGTGGTCTGTGGTGTCGTTCTTCGCGCCTGCGGTCTGCTTTGGTGTGCCGGCAGGCTACGTGCCGGTTTGTCCTGCGGTTCACGGCTTTCCGTCCTCGCACGCCCTGTTTCTGTAACCCCTTGATGGTCAGCCAGGAACAACCTGACTATGTGCTTTCGTCCGTTTTGAAAACCGACGTGTCCACGGCCATATCCGCTAAGTCTCAGGGTGTCAGGGCGTTCCTGGATTCACGTGTGCTCACTGTTCATTTTCGTTCTCTTGCCGGCGCGGAGTGAAACCGCAACGGCAGCAGATTCCGCGATTCGGTGCCGTTGTGGAGTGCCATTTTCCGCCGCACCCTTTCAGCATGCCTTCTGGACGGCATTGTCGTTCGCACCTTTGCCGCAACGGCAGCAAAACCCGTGATCCGGTGCCGTTGCGGCAAGCCTGCTCCTGCGTCCTTCTGCCTGCGGTCCTTTCCGCGCTGGAAGGTGCCGGTTGAAATGGCATTTTGCCACCACCTTCTCATTTTCGTTATCAGCGGATCCGCGTCAGAGGTGGCTCTCGGTGGCCCGGCACCGGTTTCCTGCGGAGAAGGTGCTGGGTGAAGCGGCCTTTCTCCACCACCTTCCGGGTGTGGGGAGTGTCCCGGATGGCTTATGGGTTAGGTGTGCCGGTTTCGTGGGCGGGGAGTTTGGCGGATGGGCGACGGGCTGTGGAGGTCATGGCGGCGTTGCGGGAAATGAGTTCGGCGGCTGCGGGGGTGAGCCGGCGGTACTTGTTGAATGTTTCGCGTGAGATGTTGAAATGGCGGCAGATGTCGAGGATGGTGTATTGGTCCTCCAGCATTTTCAGTATCGTTTGACTGTTGGCTATCAATATTTTGAGCTTTGTGCAGCTGCCTTTGCGCCGGCCTAGGACTACTCCGTTGGCCTTCCGCATCGCGAGAGCTTCCTTGGTACGCATTGAAATCAGATTCCTTTCGATTTCCGCAACCAGTCCGAATGCGAAGCAAAGTACCTTGCTGTTGATGCTGTCGTCGAAGGAGTATCCTTCTTTTGTGGTGTAGAGCCGGATTTTTTTCCGGAGGCATTTGGCCATGATTTCCATAATGTCGGTGAGGGTGCGGCTGAGCCTGGAAATCTCGGTGACGATGAGTGTGTCACCGGGCTTGAGACGGCGCAGCAGAAGTCCCAGCTTCCGCTCCTTTTCGTGTTTTTTACCGCTTACTATTTCAGTAACCCAGCAGTCGACGGTAATCTGTCTGGTTTCCGCGTAACGGAGGATCTCCTCCTTCTGGTTGGTCAGATGCTGCTTGCAAGTGCTGACCCTGAGATAACCTGCTATCATGTTTCATTGATAATTTAACGCGGGGCGACATTGCCCCATGATAAAATTAGCAATGAGAACGCTACACAGATGTTGGCCGGGCCCCGGTCCTGAAAAGTTTGTTATATTTGTCGGCAGAATCCAGGTTAATCGGAAAATATTCAGGTCTATGCAGTACAATATCGGTGACAGGGTCCGCTTCATTGACTTCGACGGGGACGGCATAGTGACGGCTATCCTTCCGCACTGCTGCCTGGAGATAGAGGCTGAGGGTATGCGCATGAGGGTGTCGGCGGGAGAGGTAGTCCGTGTCGGAACCGGGAGCGGTGAGGACGAGCGTACTCTATATGACGGCAATACGGATCTTTCGCGTTTCAAGCAGCGTCCGGCCCCTGTTCCGCATTCTGTCCCGAGTGGAAAGAAAGCACGGCGTCAGGCGGATACAATGGAAGTGGACCTGCATCTGGAAAGAATCCGGCAGAAATATCCCGCGGCACGCAATGTCCCTGACGGGGATGCTCTCTACCTTCAGCTGGATGTCTTCGAGAAGAGCATGGCCGAGGCATTCAGGAAGGGAGTGCGGACCGTGGTTCTGATTCACGGTAACGGCAGGGGTGTCCTCCGTTCGGAACTGCTCCGCCGCCTGCGGGAATATCCGGGCGTGACGGTGCGGGAAGCCTCCGTACTGCGTTACGGCAGCGGAGCCATTGAGGTGGTCATCAGGTAGGCGCTACCTGCGTTTTCTTCTGAACATCAGCATGTAACAATAGATGCACCCGGCAGTGACGGCCAGCAGCATCAGGTTCCAAAGGATGGTCATGCCCCATCTGACGGGATGGGCGAACTCGCGGTAGGGCGAATCTCCCTCGGAGTATCTGGCGAATGCATTGGTGTAGACTGTGGTGCCGTTCTCATACCATGCGGTCATCCTCACGTATGGATCCTCAGGTGTCATAACATACTGTATCGCGCTGGAGTTGAAAATGGAATCCACTATAGTTCCGTTCTGTGATATGACCCTGATGGCACTGGCGGGGGCGCTCAGACGCATGTACACGGTGTCTCCTCTCAGCCCGATGTCCTTTATCCTGGGCAGCTTCAGGTTCTCAGCGTGTTTGACCGCTGTGTCTCCGGCTCCGAAGTCAGGGACGCGGGTGGTGTAGAAGTTTCCCTTTAGCAGCTCTTCGCGGATATCTTCCCAGTAGGGGGTAGGGGTGTTGATCCATGAGCAGCGGCGGGCTATGGAGGCATGGGCCTTGGAGTTGTGGTTGTCGTCGTTGATGTTGTTGTGGGCGTAGCGTCCGGCGGACAGAGCCTCGTCCCAGTGGTTCAGGCTGGTGCCTCTGCCGTGGTCCCTCTCGCCGAATCCGGCGTCTCCCTCGATGAGCCGGTAGCCGGAGAGATGCTCCATCACCCTTCGGTTTATGGTGAGGGTCCGGTTGGGGTGGTTGAACTGGACGAAGTCTCCGTCAGCGGCCAGTCTGTCTATCATGAACTGCTTTTGGGACAGGAGAACAGGCAGAAAGTGGTCGAATTTCTCCACTTTCTCCACGCCGTAGGCGTTGATGTGGAATTTGAAGAGATTGTATCCGTGCTCGTATCCGGCAATGTACAGTGACGGGTCTATGGGATGGGGAGTAAGGGCCTGGTGATTCGTGAAGCCCAGAATGTCATATCCGTAGCTCATGTAGTCGGAGTACACGACATCAGGATAGTATGGACATTCGTTTATGCCCTTGTCCACCCTGGTGTGGGTGTGCAGGCAGGCGCGTTTCCAGCCTATGGATGTGTCCAGGTCAGCATATGGGTTGTATATCCTGTCTCCGCTGAAAGGCACCGGGCCTTCGAACCGGTATATGGGGGAAACACTGAAAATGGCGAGGGCCAGTACTGCCGCCAGCAGGATGGAGGCCAGGATTTTTCCGAGAATTTTGAGAAATTTTGTCATCTTGCGTGGTCACAATTAATAAATATCGCATTGAACGTCGCAAATTTATAAAAATTGACCTTTATTTATTATTTTTGTTTTTTTAAAATCGAAAATTATGTGTGGAATAGTTGGATATATGGGCCCGAAACAGGCGGCCCCCATCTTGATCAAAGGACTTCACAGACTGGAATACAGAGGCTATGACAGTGCCGGCATAGCTCTTATCAATGCCGAGGGGACACTCTCGGTATATAAGTCCAAGGGCAAGGTCAGCGACCTGGAAAAACTTATCAATGACAAGGATACCTCCGGTACCATAGGCATAGCGCACACCCGCTGGGCCACTCACGGGGAACCGAATGACATCAATGCCCATCCTCACTATTCGGAGCACAAGAACCTGGCTCTGATTCACAACGGCATAATCGAGAATTACAAGGCCCTGAAGAAGGAACTGCTCAACAAGGGCTATCACTTTCACAGCGATACCGATACTGAGGTCGTGATTCAGCTCATACAGTATATGATGGACTCGCACGGCATCTCTCTGGTGGAGGCAGTGCCCCTGGCTCTCAGGAATGTCGTGGGTGCATACGCTATAGTGGTGATCGACAAGGACAATCCCAATATCATGATTGCCGCCCGCAAGGGCAGTCCGCTGGTGGTCGGAATCGGCAAGGAAGAGTTCCTCATCGGTTCTGACGCCACACCTATCGTGGAGTACACCGACAGGGTCATCTATCTGGATGACGAGCAGATAGCGGTGATGGAGAGAGGCGGCGGCATCCGTATCACGGACCTGCGTCAGGTGGAGGTCACTCCCATCGTAAAGAAACTGGAGCTCAATCTGAGCGAGATAGAGAAAGGCGGCTTCCCCCATTTCATGCTCAAGGAGATATACGAGCAGCCCAACACCCTGCGTACATCCATGAAGGGCCGTCTTCATCCTGAACTCGGCGAGGTGAAGCTCTCCGGCATCATCGACAACAGGGACAGGTTCCTCAATGCAAGAAGAATCATCATCTGCGCCTGCGGAACATCGTGGCATGCCGCCCAGATAGGAAAATACATGATCGAGGAACTGGCAAGGATACCGGTGGAAGTGGAGTATTCTTCTGAGTTCAGGTATCGCAAACCGGTGATTTTCAGTGATGATATAGTAATTGCGATATCGCAGTCAGGAGAGACTGCCGACACCCTGGCAGCTATTAAGCTGGCCAAGGCTCACGGCGCATTCCTCTTCGGTATCTGCAACGTGGTGGGCTCATCCATTCCCCGCGAGACCGACTCGGGATGTTATACCCATGCCGGTCCGGAGATAGGAGTGGCCTCTACCAAGGCTTTTACCGCCCAGGTCTCTACTCTCGCCCTGCTGGCCCTCTCGCTGGCCAAGGAGAAGGGTACCATAACCGATGCACGCAGACGCGAGCTGGTGGAGGAACTGCAGCGCATTCCGGAGAAAATCGAGAAGATTCTCAGACACGATGAGTTGATCTCGCGTATAGCCAGCGTCTTTACATACGCGCATAACTTCATCTATCTGGGCCGGGGCTACAATTTCCCCGTAGCCCTCGAAGGTGCCCTGAAACTCAAGGAGATATCCTATATACATGCCGAGGGCTATCCTGCAGCGGAGATGAAGCACGGCCCCATCGCCCTGATCGACGACGAGCTCCCTGTCGTGGTAATCGCCACCAGAAGGGGCAAGTACGACAAGATAGTCAGCAACGTGCAGGAGATAAAGGCCCGCAAGGGACGGATAATCTCAATAGTAACCGAGGGCGATACGGATGTCCGGAACATTTCGGACTGGAGTTTCGAGATACCGGATACCGAGGAGTGCTTCGTGCCCCTGCTGTCCACCATCCCTCTTCAGCTGCTGGCATATCATGTGGCTATCGCCAAAGGCAGGGATGTGGACCAGCCGAGGAACCTGGCGAAATCGGTTACAGTAGAGTAGTCTTTCTTCTGCCGATGACTACAGTCCCGTCATTACCTATGATGAAGGTGTAGTCGTAGCATCCCATTATGAATGAACCTCCGGAACTGGGATTCTCCCTCATCGACGTGATATAGTCGAAGTTGAATCCCAGGCCGAAGAGGGCGACGAATGAGATCTTCCGTTTCCCGCTGGAGTAAAGTCTGTCTATGATCGAATGGTTCTTCTTCAGAATCCGGTCGATCCTGATCAATTCCTCGCGGCGTTCCCGGTAAAGGCGGTTGTTATACATAGTCCTGCAGGCGTCCGAGCAGAAGCGCTTGTCGGATCTTCCTGTGATGAGCCCGTTGCAGTTCGGGCAGTACCTTTTCTCCTCTTCCATACAACTCGTATTTTAATGTTAGTACGGCAAAGTTAAGCTGCCGTGCCGGCACGGAGGTGTCGCAAACGTAAATTTATTTGATTGTAAACGGCTATAAACGATTATAGCCGTTTATAATCGTTTATAGCCGTTTCGAGTGCGGATTTTCTCGCGGATTATGCCTTGTTTTGCTGCCGTAAACATTGTTCAACATTTAAAATCAAGATTATGGACAGATCATTCAACCGAATCGAACTGCGCGGAAACGCAGGACAGGACGCCAGGATCATGCAGGTAGGCGATAACACGGTGGCCAGATTCAGTATTGCCACCAACGAGACGTACAAGGACCGTTCGGGCAATCTCAAGGAGGAGACTACCTGGCACTCCGTGACGGCATGGTCCGGGAAAGGGATGCCGGATTTCTCCCGTATCAGCAAGGGGACGTGTGTCTACGTTCAGGGGCGCCTGCGGCAGAACCGTTACACCGCGGCCAACGGGGAGGAGAGAACTTTCTACGAGGTGCTGGCTACGAGAGTCAAGATTGAGGAACCGGAGATGACATAAAAGCATTATATTTGCCTTTGGAAAATTTTTTCAACATGGCAAGGACAATTTACATCTACAACACGTTATCTCGGAGAAAAGAAGAATTCGTACCGGTGCATCCGGGCATGGTGGGACTCTATGTGTGCGGCCCTACCGTTTATGGAGAACCCCATCTGGGCCACGCCAGGCCGGCGGTGACCTATGATGTGCTGGTGCGCTTCTTCAGGTATCTGGGTTATAAGGTCAGGTATGTCAGAAACATAACTGATGTGGGCCATCTGGAGCATGACGCGGACGAGGGAGATGACAAGATAGCAAAGAAGGCCCGTCTGGAATCTCTCGAGCCTATGGAGGTGGTGCAGACCTATACCATAGCCTACCATGATGCTATGCGCAGGCTCAACACCCTGCCACCCAGCATAGAACCCAGGGCCTCAGGACACATCATCGAGCAGATAGAGCTGGTCAGGAGGATTATGGATGCCGGTTTCGCATACGAGAGCAACGGTTCCGTGTATTTCGATGTACCTGCCTACAACAGAAAATATCACTACGGAGTGCTGTCCGGCCGCAATATAGATGAGATGATGGCCAATACCCGTTCCCTGGACGGAACCGGAGACAAGCACTCTCCATACGATTTTGCCCTGTGGAAGAAGGCCTCGCCCCAGCATATCATGAAGTGGCCTTCTCCCTGGAGCGAGGGCTTCCCCGGCTGGCATCTGGAGTGCTCTGCCATGAGCGAGAAGTATCTGGGCGAGGAGTTCGACATACACGGAGGCGGTATGGACCTGCAGTTCCCTCACCATGAGTGCGAGCTGGCACAGAACACCGCTTCCAGGGGAAAGGGCGGCGTGAAGTACTGGATGCACAACAACCTGCTAACCGTGAACGGTCAGAAGATGGGCAAATCCCTCGGGAACTTTACCACCCTCGCGGATCTGTACAAGGTATATTCTCCTATGACCATCCGCTTCTTCATGCTTCAGGCCCACTACCGCGGTACCGTGGATTTCAGTGCCGAGGCTCTTTCAGCAGCCGAAAAGGGACTCAAGAGGGTACTGCAGGCGTCTAAAGACTTCAGGAACCTTCAGCATACATCCGGAGCAGAACCTAATCCGGAGATTGCAGGACTCTCGGAGAAGGTAATAGAGGCCCTCTGCGACGACCTCAACACACCTGTTGCCCTGGCCCACGTATTTGATGCCGTAAGGCTGGTCAACCAGGCTAAGGACGGAAGCCTCAGACTTTCAGATGCGGATTACCAGTCCCTTTCGGAGATATTCTGCAAGCTGGTTCCGGATGTGCTCGGCCTCATAGACGAGGTCTCCGCATCCTCGGAGGAGAAGACGGTCGAGGGTCTGATGGACATGATTCTGGAAGTCCGCCGCGAGGCCAAGGCCCGCAAGGATTTCGCCACCAGCGACAGTATCCGTGACAGACTGAAGGAACTCGGTGTCACCATCAAGGACACCAAGGAGGGTACCGAGTGGAGCATGTAGTATAAATCACATATATTATGGAAACAGCAGAAACATCACCTGTCAAGGCCAGAAGATACTGGGGCAGGACCCTGGTGGCATTTCTGGTAGTTCTCTGCGCCATGCCCCTGGGACATGCGCTGATGATTCTCATGGAACATTTTCTTCCGGAGTCGGCCCTGCACGGCTGCGCTTTCGCTATGGGAGCCGTGGGACTGGGTATCGTGATTGCCGGAGTCTTCGTCAAGGGCGACACCAGGCAGACCATCCTCGGACTCGTCGGCGGCCTGCTCTTCTGGACCGGCTGGGTGGAGTTCCTGCTCCAGTACTATGCCGCCCGTTACGGAGTACAGCCCGAGATAGTGAACGGCGAGGTGGTCACCAAGCCGGAGTACCTGATCATGCCGGCGACCTTCGGTTTCTGGATGCTGATTATGACGGTGTATATCTTCAGTGTCAAGACAGGCTGCTATTTCATAACATGGATACAGAAAAGGATATTCGGCAGACGCAAGGATGAGATAGTGACCCGTCCGTTGACCCGGCACACTTCCATTACGACATTCATGGAGCTGAACATGATGATGTGGGCCTGCTACCTGCTGCTTATGTTCTGCTATGATCCCCGTTTCCTGGGCGACCATCATCCTGTGACGCTTATCATCGGTGCCGGCTGTCTTATCGGAGCCGTCTTCATGTTCATAAAGCAGCTCAGGATAGCCTCGTGGGGTGCCAATATCCGTATGGCCATAGCTACGGTGATAGTCTTCTGGACTCCCGTGGAAATCATGGGCCGCATAAACCTCTTCAACGAGATATGGGTGGCTCCTCTGGAACATATCACCGAGATGGTCATCATCCTCGCGGCCTTCCTGATCCTGGCCGCATGCCTCATCTACGGTGCTCTCCGCAGGAAGAGGCAGCAGTAGCCCATTCATGAGCAGAAAATAAAGTATAACCCCTCTGAGGTATCGGATCCCGAGTAGGAAAGGGGCCAAAGAGGGAGGTACAGGAAAATATTTACCCCCTTCTGAGACGTTGGCTCCCGAAAAGGGAGGGGACCCACGAAGTGGGGAGGATCTCAGAAGGGGGTAAATATTTTCCTGTTCAGGCTATAAATTACCTGTTATTCGTCGTAGTGGAAACGGATATCCTTTACGATATCGGGATGCAGACTGTTGGATACGGGGCAGGTGCGGGCTGCTGACTCGATGAGCCTCTTGGCCTTGTCATCGTATTTCTGTCCCTTGGGGAAGGTGATGTCTACGACGATACGTGCCACGCGGCGGGGATTGGCAGCCATCTCCTTCTCGATCTCGACTGTCGTTCCGTCGATGTTGAAGCCGTAGGACTGAGCCGAAATGCCCATGATGGTCAGCATACATGAGGCGAGGGAAGAGGCGAACATGTCGGTGGGGGAGAAGTACTCGCCCTTGCCGTGGTTGTCCAGGGGAGCGTCGGTGATAATCTTGTTGCCGGACTGCTCGTGAAGAATCTCGGTGCGCAGGTTGCCGAGATAAGTGGTTCTCATCTTTGTCATAACTTATCTGTTTTAAAATGTTGTTATTCAACTATATTGCCCAGTAGGGTGGCCGAAGTGCAGCTCTCGGTCCTTACTCTGACATATTCTCCGGGGCGGTGTCCCAGGGCCGGGAAGACGCATACCTTGTTGGAGGATGTCCTGCCGAAGAGCGAGCCGCTGTCCCTTTTCGACGTGCCTTCGATCAGCACCTCGTAAGTCTGTCCCACGCACTCGCGGTTGCGCTCCAGGGATATGGCGCTCTGCAGCTCGATGATTTCGTTGAGCCTGCGGGTCTTGACCTCGGGAGGAACGTCGTCGGGAAAATGCCTGGCGGCCTTGGTTCCGGGTCTCTGGGAGTACTGGAACATGAACGCGCTGTCAAAGCGTACCTTCTGCATTAGCTCCAGGGTGGCCCGGTGGTCCTCCTCCGTCTCGGAGCAGAAACCTGCGATAATGTCGGTGGTGACTGCCGCCTCGGGGACTATTTCCCGGATCTTCTCTATTCTCTCCAAATACCCTGCCACGGTGTACTTGCGGTTCATCTTCTCCAGCATCCTGTCACTTCCGGACTGGACCGGCAGGTGAATGTGCGTGCAGATATTGGGATACATCGCCATGGAGTAAAGGACTCCGTTGCTCATGTCCTTGGGGTGTGATGTCGAGAACCTTACCCTCAGGTCCGGGGCGACAAGGGCCACCAGCTCTATGAGCTGGGCAAAATTGACGGTCTCGGTCGGATTGTCCGGATTCTTCCAGAGGTAGGAATCGACATTCTGGCCCAGCAGGCTTACCTCCCGGTAGCCGGCGGCATACAGGCGCTCCGCCTCCCTCACTATGGACTGGGGGTCGCGGCTGCGCTCGCCTCCTCGGACGTAGGGGACAATGCAGTAGGTGCACATGTTGTTGCATCCCCTCATGATGGAGATGAAGGTGGTGACGCCTCCGGCGTCCGTGCGGACGGGGTCGATGTCGGCGTATGTCTCCCGGAGCGAGAGGACGGTATTGACCTGTTTCTCCCCCTCTTCTGCCAGGCAGCGGAGCATCCTCGGAAGGTCCCTGTAGGTGTCGGGCCCGGCCACCAGGTCCACCGCCGGATGGGAAAGGAGCTCCTGCTTGAGCCTTTCCGCCATGCAGCCCAGGACTCCGACCGTGACCCTGCGGTGCTTCTTCTCCTGGAGGAACCGGTCGAGGCGGCCCCATACCCTTTGTTCGGCATTGTCCCTGATGGAACAGGTATTGACCATGATAAGATCCGCTTCCTCCAGTCCACTGCAGGGCGTGTAGCCTTCCTTCTCCAGGATGGAGAGGACTATCTCGCTGTCGTAGACGTTCATCTGACAGCCGTATGTCTCTATGAATATTCTTTTATCATTTGCCATTGCACCGCAAAGATAACTTTTTATATCTTTGCCGGAACAAACCGCAGATAATAATGAGAAGAATTCTACTTTTGCTTGCTTCGGTCATAATTCTGTTCACAGGATGCACTGATTACAGCCGGATAAAGATTGACGGAGTCTCAATGGATAAAGTCCGCTTCAATGGTACTGCTTCGGCCTCCATCGTGCTTAAAGTCCAGGTGGACAATCCTACTTCCCGTACAGTGGCTGTTGAATCGGTGGATGCCGTGCTTCTGCGTGAGGGCAGGGAATTTGCGAGGTTCTCTTTGGATGACAGGGCAGTTGCGCTTCCGGGCAGGTCTGAAGCATCTCTTCCGGTGCGGGCCTCCGTCGTGGACCCGGTTGGTATAATTACAGCAGGACTGAATTTCAAGAGCTGGGATATGGATAATTTCACTGTTGACGGAAGACTGGTGCTCAGTCTGGACGGGAAGATGAAAAAGAAGGTAAAGTTGCGTAATGTGCCGTTGAAAGATATTGTGAACAGTATAAAATGAGAAAAAATATGAGAAAATTATATTCACTTGCCGTATTTCTGCTATTTTTCACACTTTCTGCGATGGCTCAGACTGACAGCACGGACAGTGTGTCTGTTGATTCTCTGACGCTTGTCCGCAGGATGGATTACGACAGTCTGATGACATATCTCAAGGGACAAGTAGTGCTGACAGATTCCTTGACCAAAGCGATGGATATGCAGGTGGAGAAGAATAAGGGGCGCGGATCACAGGGATACAGAATTCGTATCTACTTTGATAACAGTCAAAATGCCAGAACAGTATCTGAACAGATAGTAGATACTTTCAAGGTGCATTATCCCGGAGTACCGGTGTTCCGGATATACGACAATCCTTATTTCAAGGTGACAGTAGGTGAGTTCCGCACCAAGTCCGACGCCATGCGCTTTCTGGAGGCCATACGTCCGGAGTATCCGACGGTATTTCTGGTTAAAGAATCTTTCTCCACCATTTAGGCCGGAATCTGGCGGCCATGGTGCGCAGGGCCTCCTGCATGGGAACCAGATGTCTTTCTTTCTTCTCAGGATAGATGTCTTCCATTTTTACGAGGATACCTGTTTCCTCGACGTTCCCGAAACCTGGATTGATGGCGGTCCCGAATACTTTCATCGAGGGTGACAGATTCATGTATGAGTTGATGAGCGGCGGGATAAATTCTCCGTTGAGCTTGATTTCTTTCTGCAGTATCTTGTATGCATCGTGATATTCAAGATCCTTGAACAGTTCCTGATAGTATCGGTTACTGCTGTCATAGTCGATGGGATCTATAGCTGTGACCAGATTATCCGGGTCTCCGAAGTATTTGTGCAGGAAATTCAGGAGGGTATTGCGTGCTCTAAGGTTGTATGATGTGTACATGGTCACCTTCCCGAAAAAATACTTGTAGTGGGTATATTTGAGCATGAGGGCGCCGAGACCGTCCCAGAGGTTGTCCAGTGCGTAGAGTCCCTTGCGCTTGACGTTGATGTTCTGATAGTTGGGCTGGATGAAGGACCTGCCGAGCTCTATGGTGAAAGGCAGGTAGTCGTTTATGAAGCTGTCCGAGAAGTGGAAAATCTCGCTTGTGGCCATTTTCTCCGGGGAGATGCCTCCGCAGAGGATATACCGGTAGCCTCCCAGGATTTCCTGGTCATGCGGGTCCCAGACTATGAGCTGACGGTAATAGTCCACGGGGTCCGTGTCGAACTGGTCTATGTCACAGTCTTTCCCCGAACCGCCTCCTGCCAGCCGGAACGATATCTCGCGCAGCCGTCCTATCTCCTGCATGATGTTGGGAGAGTCCTTGTAGGTGACCTCATAGAGTTCGTTGTCGCCTTTGCGGGTGGTCCTTATGTACTTCGCCGCTGTAAGCTCACGGCGTATGAGCTTGCGGTCAACGGGCTTGATTACAGGTTGCATAACTTCTGTCTCTAATGATTTCACACCACTCTTTGTGGTTATGTTCTCCTGTGAGGGAGGTGTACGGAACGGGCTCTCCTATGTACAGGTCAAAGGATGAGCCTTGCTTGCGGAACATCTCGTCAGGAAGCAGGAATGTTTCGATGTTGAACTTGATTCCAAGGCGTTTCCGCAGATTCGCCAGGCGATAGAACCGTTTTGAGTTCTCTCCGGAGAAGAACATTGGTACGATGTCGCGATGGCTTTCTATAGCTTTGGTAACGAATGTCTTCTTCCATTCCAGGTCAGTAATCCTGCCCTTTATGAGCCTTGAGCACAGACCTGCAGGGAAGTAGAGAACCTGGGCATCCGAACCGAAGGTCTGCTGGAAGAGCATGGTATTGTCGTGCCTCATCTTTCCGTATTTGTTGACGGGAACGAAGACAGGGGCAAGGGGCTTTATGTACATCAGCAGATCGTTGACGACAAACTTGACATCTCCGAAACAGCTTCCGATGTATGAGATGAGTATCATTCCGTCAAGTCCGCCCAGAGGATGGTTTGACACGAAGATGTAGCGACCGGAGGGATCGGGTCGTCTTTGTCCGGTATAGTGAACCCTGTATGTTACTTCCAGATCCTTCAGAATGCGGGAGGCGAACTCAACACCGGTATAGCCCCTGTTGTCGTACAGCAGGCGGTTGATCTCGTCCTGATGTATGATCTTTTTGACGTATTCAATGAGAAAGCGCGGCAAGCGGTCGGCCAGTTTCGGACTTTTGCCGCGGATTACTTTCTCTACGTCGACGGAGAGTATGGTATTTTCTGGCTCCATATCTAATCATCAAAGTACAAAGATAGAATATTTATTGTTATCTTTGAAGTCAGTTATGTTAAAACAAGGATTACAACAGAAATTACAACAGGGTCTCTCTCCTCTCCAGATTCAGACTATCAAGTTGTTGGAGCTCCCTACCCTCGAGCTGGAGCAGCGTATCAAGAAGGAACTGGAGGAGAACCCTGTGCTGGACGAGGCTCCGTCTTCAGAGGAAACCGAAGACGGAGAACCCAAGAATGTGTCCTTGAGCGACTACAGCAGCCAGGACGATTCTACCCCTTCATACCGCCTGTATATCAATAACCAGGGTAAGGATCTGAAGCCACAGTACAACACCTTTTCTGTCAAGGAAAGTTTTCATCAGAATCTTGAGATGCAGCTGGGCTACAGCGGACTCAATGGAGATGACAGGCTTATTGCTTCATTTATAATAGGCAGCATAGACGATGACGGTTATCTGCGCCGCGACATACTGTCACTGACAGATGACATAGCTTTCAGGCTGAATATAGAGACTACGCCCGAGCATGTGGAGAAAATACTGAAAGTCATTCAGGAATTCGAGCCCGTAGGAGTGGGTGCGAGGGATCTTAAGGAGTGCCTGCTGCTCCAGCTGAGGGCTAAGGAACAGACTCCTCAGAGGCATAGGGCTGAGGAGATACTCGAAAATTATTTCGACGAGTTCTCGCGCAAGCATTACGATAAGATAATGACCAGGACCGGGATGAACAAAGACGAGCTTAAAGAGGCAATGGATGAGATTGTCAAGCTCAATCCGCGTCCAGGAGGACAGATAGATGACTCTTATGTGGAGCAGGCTCAGCAGATAGTACCGGATTTCATTTTGGACAATAAGGACGGGGAGCTGATTCTGACAATGCCCAAATTCTCTGTTCCTGAACTCAGAGTCAACAAAAGGTATGCGGACCTGCTTATGAACTCCGCCACATCTTCGGGGAAGCGGGGCAAGGAGGCTGTCACTTTCGTAAAGCAAAAGCTTGATTCGGCCAAATGGTTCGTCGAGGCAATAAAACAGAGGCAGAATACTCTTCAGAATACCATGAAGGCAATTCTGGATTTCCAGCACGATTTCTTTCTGGACGGGGATGAGGCCAAGCTCAAGCCGATGGTCCTGAAGAATATAGCCGAGAAGACAGGCCTGGATATCTCCACCATATCCAGGGTGGTCAACTGCAAGTATATCCAGACCAATTTCGGGGTGTATCCCCTCAAGTACTTCTTCTCCGAAGGCATGAAGACGGAGAGCGGAGACGAGGTATCCACCCGTGAGATAAAGAAGGTTCTTTCAGAGAGCATCGAGGCGGAGGACAAGAAAAAGCCCCTCACGGATGAGGAGCTGGTTAGCGTTCTGTCTCAGAAGGGCTACAAGGTTGCCCGGAGGACTGTCGCGAAATACCGCGAGCAGCTCAATATACCTATCGCAAGAATGAGAAAGGAAATATAGTTCTGCTAGAGTTTGTCTCCGAATGCAAGATCTCCGGCATCTCCGAGGCCGGGAACAATGTAGGACTTGTTTGTCAATTCTTCGTCAATGGCTCCGGTCCAAAGAGTCACAGTCTTGTGAGACAGGTTTTTCGAAAGGTATTCCACTCCGTAAGTGCTTGCTATCGGACATACTATGTGGGTGTGCAGGGGAGTTCCGTCCTCCAGCAGCTTATGATATGCCAGGACAACAGAGGCACCGGTGGCCAGCATGGTGTCGGCGAGTATAAGTACCTTGCCGTCTATCGAGGGGGATGTGATGTATTCCAGTTTGATGTCGAATTTGTTGTCCTTACCGTATTTGCGGTATGCTGCAATAAAAGCATTCTGTGCGTTGTCGAAGAAATTCAGCAGCCCGTTGTGCAGGGGCAGTCCGGCCCTGAGAATGGTGGCCAGCACTACTCCGTCAGCAGGAACGCTGCACTCGGATATGCCAAGAGGGGTCGTAATTGCTACTCTCTTGTAGTTAAGGGTACGGCTTATCTCGTATGCGAAAATCTCTCCCATGCGTTCAAGATTCCTGCGGAATCTCATGTGATTCTTCTGAATGTCCTTGTCCCTGATTTCGGCGACGTATTGATTCAGGACGGAGTTGCCGTCACTCAAGTTGTGTATGGTCATAAGAATTTTTTTACAAATATAATGCAAATCTACTGACCTTCGTCGCTGAAGCTGTAATATCTGTCCCCGGCTATAATTACATGGTCCAGCAGGGCTATGTCCAGCAGGCTGGCGGCATCCCGGAGCGCACGTGTCTGCTTCCTGTCCAGCTCACTGGGATATGGATTCCCTGAGGGGTGGTTGTGCACCAGAATGATTGCACTGGCGAGCTTGTCCACGGCCTTGCGGATAATGATGCGTGTGTCCAGGACCGCACCACTCACGCCTCCAGTGCTGACTTTCTCCTTTGCAATGATTTTGTTGGCTTTGTTGAGAAATAGTACCCAGCATTCTTCGTGCTGGAGGTTGCGCAGTACTGGAGAGAAAATCCTGCAGACTGAGCTCGAGGCGGTAATACGCATTTTAGGTGTTGTGGGTTCGCTTTGGAGCCTGACAGCCAGTTCAAAGGCTGCCAGCAGCCTGGATGCCTTGGCTTCTCCTATGCCCTGAACTGCACACAACCTGTCCATAGAGATTCCGGAAAGTGCATTGAGAGAATTGCCTGCTGACGCCAGAATTTCCCGGGCCACGTCAATTGCGCTCTTATCTTGTGTGCCGGAGTTGATGAGTATGGCGAGCAGTTCGGAGTCGCTCAGAGAGGCCGCTCCCGACACATTCATCTTTTCCCGCGGCCTGTCGTCCATTTTCCACTTGTTGATACTCATAGTACAGATATAAAAAAAAACTTCCCGACGAAGTTCGGGAAGTTTTTCCGATATCTGTGTGCAGAAACGTAAATTTATTTACAGCTTGTTTACGTAAACTGCAATTCCGCTCTTGAGGTTAGCTGCTTTATTCTTATGTATGACGTTGATCTTAGCAAGCTTGTCGATCATTGCCGATACTTTGGGAAGAAGAGCTGCAGCTGCTTCTTTGTCGGTAGTGTTTCTGAGCGCCCTGATGGCGTTGCGTGTTGTCTTTGCATAATAACGGTTATGCAATCTGCGCGACTCGTTCTGACGGTTGCGCTTGTCTGCTGATGCGTGGTTTGCCATTTTAAATCCTTTTATATTTGGTAGAGGATAGGGGAATCGAACCCCTGTTGCAAGAATGAAAATCTTGAGTCCTAGCCGCTAGACGAATCCTCCGTGCTTATGTCTCCGCACACTATCCCTGCATTTTGGGAGTGCAAAGATAGATATTATTTTCCATCTACCAAATTTTCTTTCTCGATAAGTCTTATGCCGTCGGCCAAACGCCTGAGCGACTCTTCTTTACCGAGCAGGTAGAGGATGTCTATCGCTCCTCCCGGAGTGGCCATGAGGCCTGAGAGGGCGATTCTCACGGGCCAGGTCAGGGGACCCAGTTTCAGGCCCATATCTCCGGCGAGGGCTGTCATCGAGGCCAGCAGTGCTTCCTCGGACCAGTCCTCCTGGGAGGTGAGACATTCTATGGCACGGGAGAGTATTGCAGTGGAACTCTCAAGGGTGGATTTGTTCTTCTTGTGGATGTAGAGGCTGACGTCGTATCCGGGCATCTGCAGCAGGAAGGCTATCTTTTCGGGGATGTCCGAGTACTTGGTGATGCGGCTCTGCAGGAGTGAGGCCAGCTTGGGCCATTTTGCCTCCAGGAAAGTGCCGCTGATCTGAGCGTAGGGGAAGGCGTCACGGATGAACACGGCGGAATCGAGGGCAGTGATGTGCTGTCCGTCCACCCAACCGAGTTTCTGGTAGTCGAACACGGCAGGACTCTTGTGCACTCCCTCGATGGAGAACTGGGCTATGAGCTCGTCCATCGTAAATATCTCCTGCTCGCTCTTGGGCGACCAGCCGAGGAGGGCGATGTAGTTGATGATGCCCTGAGGCAGATAGCCCTGTTCGATGAGTGCCTGGAAGCTGACTGCTCCGTGGCGCTTGGAGAGCTTGCTTATCGAGCCGTCGGCGTTGCGGCCGTTGATGATCGGCAGGTGTATGTACTGCGGAGTCTCCCAGCCGAAGGCCTGGTAGAGCAGCAGATATTTCGGGTTGGAGGAGAGGTACTCGGAGCCGCGGATGATGTGGGTGATGTCCATCAGGTGGTCGTCCACCACGTTGGCGAAGTTGTAGGTGGGCATGCCGTCGCTCTTGAGCAGCACCTGGTCGTCCAGGGTGGAGTTCTCCACCGAGATCTCGCCGTATACCAGGTCGTTCCAGGATGTCGTGCCCTCCAGGGGTATCCTCTGGCGGATGACGTAGGGCTTGCCGGCGTCCAGCTGCGCCTTCACTTCCTCGGGGGAGAGGTTGCGGCAGTGACGGTCGTATCCGCCGCCGTCCTGGGATTCGGTCTCCTTGTCTCCTTTCTGACAGAAGCAGTAGTAGGCGGCGCCTTTCTCCACCAGTTCGAGGGCATACTTCTTATAGATGTCCTTGCGCTCGCTCTGGGTGTAGGGACCGTAGTCTCCTCCGATATCAGGACCCTCGTCGTGGATGAGGCCGGCCGTGCGGAGGGTGTCGTATATGACGTCGATGGAGCCTTCTACATAGCGGCCCTGGTCCGTGTCCTCGATGCGGAGGATGAATTTTCCGTTCTGGGATTTTGCAAACAGATATGCAAAGAGCGCCGTGCGCAGATTCCCGATATGCATATAGCCTGTGGGACTGGGCGCAAAACGTGTTCTGACTATTTCACTCATTATGTCGAAAGGGAAAAAGAAGAAGTAGTGGATAGGGGAATCGAACCCCTATTGCAAGATTGAGAATCTTGTGTCCTAACCGTTAGACGAATCCACCGTTAGATTGGGAGTGCAAAAATATACAATATTTCTCAACTCCCAAATTTTTTTGACAATTATTTCCAGTCAAAAGAATAAATAATTGACTCGACCTGACGTAAGTACTTGCGTTTGTCGTACTTAGGAGCGTAGACAAATGCATTGAGAATAATTATGTTCTCCCTTGCCGGGTCGGGGAAGATGTGGCAGACGAAGGGACCGCCCATGTAGTCGTTCTCCACCTCCCAGAGCCCTCTCATCTCGACCATGGTCTGCCCGTTGTACTCTATGTTGCTGAAACCGGGGTCGATGACCTTATTGAACGTCATGTAGCTGTTCTCGCGCATGCCGGGCACGTTGGCCTGCCACAGGTCATGCAGCTTGTTCTTCAGGTATTCCGGGGTAAGTTGGGATGAGTCGGTGTAGGGGAACTTGAAGATGAGGATGCCCTGGTTGACGTAAGTGGTCTCCTGGGAGATCCACATGAACTCCGGGGTGTTCTTCTTCATGGTGAATCCTGTGGGGAAGTAGGGCGAGCCTCCGATATTCTCAGTCACGGCCATGCGGACTTCCTTGTCCTCGTATTTTTTCGAACTGGCTATGAGGCGGTCCCGCTCGGCCTGCTCTATGGTGTTGACGATCAGCTCGCGGTTGTCGGAAATCAGCTCCGAGGCCTCCTCGGGGGTAGTGGCGGAGACGGTCACGATGACCTGGGGCTTGGCCCAGGAGTTCCTGGTCATGCGTATGCCGGTGGTGTCAACTTCCGGCGAGACATTGACGATGACGATATTGCGGTGCAGGAGATAGCTGCCTGTAAAACCTCCGGGGGTGGCATTGAAGAGTTTGAACACTGCCTCTCTCTGAGGGAGGAAGGGGTATTCCCCGGCGAGTATCTCTCTGAGAGTGGAGCCCAGCTCTCCTTCCCAGTAGCCTTTGTTGATGACAACGAGCACCTCACCGGCGTTTCCGGTGATGTTGGGAAGATACTGTTCCCTGTCCTTGGGCTTCCTGTTGCAGGCTGTCAGCACCAGGGCGGACAGCAGCAGGAGGACGGCAGATTTAAAAAATATTCTGTTTCTCATATTCTATTATATAAGGTGTGTAGATTCAAGTTATCTGAGCAGCCGCATGATGTCATTGCCGAAGGCCAGTACCATGATCATCAGCAGCAGGAACATTCCGACCATCTGCGCCACTTCCATAAAGCGGTCGGAGGGCTTGCGGCCCGTAATCATCTCGTACAGCAGGAAGAGGATATGGCCTCCGTCCAGGGCGGGGATGGGCAGCAGGTTCATGACGGCCAGCATGATGGAGAGCAGCGCGGTGATGTTCCAGAATATCTGCCAGTCCCAGCTTGAGGGGAAGATGCTGCCTATCGCGATGAAACTGCCGACAGATTTGTAGGCCTCGGTCTGGGGGGAGAATATCAGCCCCAGCTCCTTGATGTAGTGGCCTATGTTGGTGAAAGTCATCAGGAATCCGGCGGGGATGGCCTCCAGCAGGCTGTATTCTTTCCGGGTAATGTTGATGCCGGAGGGGTCTCTCTGGAGCAGGACTCCCATCTTCCCGTCCGAGCCTACCCTGACGGGTACGGATACCGTGTCGCTTCCGCGCAGCAGGCTCAGGTCCACAGTCTTGCCTGAATTCTCGGCCAGGACTCTCTGCAGGTCCTGATAGTAGGTTACGGGCTGCCCTGACGCGCTCAGAAATCTGTCCCCGATGCGCAGGTCCGCGCCCGCGTTGATGGATGTGTCGGGCACTCCGCCTACGATAATAGGCAGACGGATGCCTATCATCCCGGGGGTATTGAGCATGGCTGGCATGTATTCCGGGTCGATGATTATGTCCACAGTGTCGGTTCCGCGCAGTACGGTCACCCGGCTGACCTGGTCACGCAGCAGGTCTACCTGAAGGTCCGCGAAGTTCTCGGGAGCCGGTTCTCCGTCGAAAGCCAGGATCCGGTCTCCGTCATGGAATCCGATCTCTCTGGCCAGAGGACTCACCTCGATGCCGTATACCGCGTCCGATGTCCGGATGTACTGCTCGCCCCATGTGAAGAGAATAGCGATGTACAGTATGATGGCCAGGATGACGTTCATGATCACTCCTCCGGCCATGACGATGAGCCGCTGCCATGCCGGACGCGAGCGGAGTTCCCACGGCTGGGGCGGCTTTTTCATTGCCTCGGTGTCCATGGACTCGTCTATCATGCCGGATATCTTGCAGAAACCTCCGAGGGGAATACAGCCTATACCGAACTCGGTGTCGCTGCCTTTCGGCTTGAACTTGAATATTGCTGGGGGAAAGAAGAGGTAGAACTTCTCCACCCTTATCCTGAAGATGCGTGCGGCTATGTAATGGCCGAACTCGTGCACCAGAACGAGCAGTGAGAGGGAGAGTATTACCTGTATTATTTTGAGAATTACATCCATTACCGCTTGGTTATGAGGTTAGAAGCATATTCCCTGACGGCCTTGTCGGTGTCGAGCACCGCATTGAGGTCAGGGTCCTTGATGAATGAGCATTTCTCTATGGAGCGGGAGACTATGGCGGGTATGTCGGTGAACCGTATCCGCTCGTCCAGGAAGGCGGCGACAGCCACTTCATTGGCTGCGTTCATGGCGCATGGGATGTTGCCGCCCTTCTTCATGGCCTCTATGGCAATGCCCAGGCACGGGAACTTGTTCAGGTCCGGCTCGGAGAAGGTGAAGCCGCCCAGTTTGTAGAAATCTACTCTGGGAATGTCCAGGTGCAGACGCTCCGGGTAAGTGAGGGCATACTGTATGGGAAGCCTCATGTCCGGCAGGCTCATCTGTCCTATCACGGCTCCGTCCTGGAATTCCACCATGCTGTGAATCACCGACTGAGGATGAATTACTACCGTAATCTGAGAGATGTCCACCCCGAAGAGCCAGCAGGCCTCGATGATCTCGAACCCCTTGTTCATCAGTGTGGATGAGTCAACAGTTATCTTGCGTCCCATCTTCCACCTGGGATGATTGACGGCCTCTGCGACTGTCACATGCTCCAGCTCGGAGGCCGGTGTTCTCAGGAAGGGACCTCCGGATGCGGTCAGGAAAATCCTCTCTATCGGGGAGTGCTCTCCCTGCAGGGACTGGAAGATGGCGGAGTGCTCGGAGTCGACCGGAAGAATGGCGGCGTTGTGCTCCCGGGCTGTCTGCATGACGATTCTGCCGGCTGCCACCAGCGGTTCCTTGTTGGCGATGGCGACCGCCTTGCCGGACCGGAGGGCCGCCAGGGTCGGTTCGAGACCGCAGAATCCAACCATCGCCGACAGGACGAGGTCGATGCTGTCTGACGTGGACATTGCGTCTACTATGGAGTCCATACCGGCGAAAACAGTGATGCCGTGAGGTGCAAGCGCTTCCGAGACTTCGGGGTAGAGGTCCTCGTTCGCGATAATCGCGCATGCTGCATTGAACTCGATGGCCTGCTGTATGAGCAGATGGCTGTTGTTGTTGGCGGTAAGCAGCCGGATGTCGAAAAGTTCCCGGTGCTCCCTCACCACGTCCAGGGCCTGGACTCCTATGGAGCCGGTAGAGCCCAGTATTGCGAGTCGTCTTTTTTCCATAATTGTCTTAAAAATTAATGTACAGGGACGGGTCTATGGGTTCCCCCTTGTGCCAAAGCTCGAAATGCAGGTGGGGCCCCGTACTTATATTGCCGGCGTCACCGGCAAGGGATATGGTGGTGCCTGCGCTGACCTTGTCACCGACTTCCTTGAGCAGTTTGGTGTTGTGCTTGTATATCGATATGAGGTCGTTCTTGTGCTGAATCTGTATGTTGTAGCCGGTGTCGTCCGTCCAGTATGCTGCAATAACCGTACCGTCCAGCACGGCGCATACCGCGCTGTTGTTCTGAACGGCAATGTCTATGAAGGGATGTCCTTTGGCCGGGCTGTATCTCTCCGTGACGACTCCCTTGACGGGGGGGAAGAATATCAGGCCCTCGAGCCGGGGCTCGGTTCCTGAAGGCCTGAGGTTGTATTTCTCAATGGAGTCAATCTTCTCCCTGAGGATGGAGTCTGCGTGGTGGTCCATCTCCTCGGCGGTGAGTTCCGCGCTCTCTACGCCTCCTCTGGAGAAAAGGCTGTCCAGGGGCAGGGGCTCTTCTCCGGCTATGATACGGCGGATGTTGGTGAGCTGCAGGGTCATGATGCGCATACGGGTCTCCAGGGAATCCACCATCGCGGCATTTTCGACGGCCTCCCGCTGGGTGGAGTAGGAGGGGTAGCCGGGAAGAATCCTTTTCAGGGGGGTGAATGCCACCAGGCAGAATGTGACGATGCAGATGAGTGCTATGGAACCGGCTACGGCAAATATGGCGGCATGTTTGGTGCCGCGGATGATGAAGCGGAAGTCGTGGGTTTCATCATCCAGGATGGCGAACAGGTATTTCCTGTCGGGCTGCTTTTTTGTCTCTTTATTTTTTTCGGACATACTTATTGACTACATTTGCAGGATGAACCGGATCATAGGAATAGACTACGGCAGAAAGCGGACAGGACTGGCGGTCTCGGACCCGCTGGGTATTTTCGCGTCTCCACTGGATACAGTTCAGTCTGCAAAGATAATCGAATATCTTAAAAGTTATGCAGGACGGGAGGGTATATCTCTCTTCGTGGTCGGCTATCCCATGAATCTGAACAATACTCCGGCGGAAGCGGCACGGTATGTGAATGAGTTCCTCAAGCAGCTCCGCAAGAGCTTTCCGGATACTCCGGTGGAGCTGGAGGACGAGCGCTTTACTTCTGTCCTGGCTCACAGGGCAATGATAGACGGGGGAATGAGAAAGATGGACCGCAGGGACAAGGCTGTGGTGGACAAGATCAGCGCGGCCATTATCCTCCAGTCGTATCTGGACAGGAAAAAATGAGAATTTGAATTTTTGAAAAAATATAAAAACGTAAAATACGATGATACTACCTATTTATGTATACGGCTCCGAAGTGCTCAGGGAAGTGGCTGAGGAGGTGGATGTGGAGAAAACGGACAAAGAGGAGCTCCGCAAGTATATCGACGACATGTTCGAGACTATGAAGCATGCCGACGGCGTGGGCCTGGCTGCACCGCAGGTGGGAGACAGCCGCAGGATTCTGGTCGTGGACGGCAATGACATAGCGGATGTCTATCCTTATCTCAAGGGCTTCCGCCGGGCCATGATTAACCCGGAGGTGCTGGAGGAGAGCGATGAGACGGCCGACTACAGCGAGGGCTGTCTCAGTATTCCTGACATTCACTGCAACGTGGTGCGTCCCAAGAAGATAAAGGTGCGTTACTACGATGCTGACCTCAATGTAGTGGAGGAAGAACTGGACGAGTTCGCCTGCCGCATGGTCCAGCACGAGATGGACCATCTGGACGGTCACCTGTTCGTGGACCGGGTAGCGCCCATCCGCCGCAAGATGATAGCGGCCAAGCTCCACAATATCGCCAAGGGCAAGGCCCGCACCGCTTACAAAACCAGACTTGAGAGATAATGGGAGCGTTTCATGCATACGATATCCGCGGGCGCTGGAACGTGGACTTCGACCGCGACACGGTCTATAAGGTCGGATATTTCCTGCCGGAACTCCTGGGCTGCCGCAAGGTGGCAGTAGGGCGGGACATGCGCCTGTCCTCCCCGGAGCTGCACGCTGCCCTGCTGAAGGGACTGACCGATGCAGGAGCAGACGTGTACGACCTGGGCCTGGCCACCACACCGTACGTCTATTATGCTACGGCCGCCAAGGGCTTCAGTGCCTCGGTCCAGATAACCGCCTCGCATAACCCCAAGGAAGACAACGGCCTGAAAGTCTCGCGGGAGAACGCTCTGCCTGTGGGCTATGACACCGGTCTGGGCACCGTCGAGAAATGGATTCTCGAAGAACGTCCGTGCATTCCGGTGGAGGAGGCTGCCCGCGGCAAAGTGATTCCACTTGACCTGCGGGATGAGTATCTGGCATTTCAGAGGCGCTATGTCGGGGATTATTCGGGACTCAGGATATGCGCGGACCTCTCCAACGGCATGTCCGCCCTCTTCGTCAAGGACCTGCTTCCCTCTTCGGTGGAGTACATCTGCGATACCCCCGACGGCTCTTTCCCAAATCACGAGCCCAATCCCCTGGTGCCTGAGAATACCGCCATGCTGCGGGAGTATGTCAGGAACCACGGCTGCGACATCGGGCTCATCTACGACGGGGATGCGGACCGGGTGATGTTCGTGGATGAGAGGGGAGAGTTCATCTCGCCGGACCTGATGATTGCGCTTATGGGGCATTTCTTCATGGAGGGTACGGGAACCAGTCCCGCTGCCAGAGAGAGGGCTGCCCTTAAGGCTGCCGGCAGGATTTCCGGAGTGCGGGCCCTGCAGGACATCCGCAGTTCCAAGGCAGTAGGAGAGTACCTTGCACCGATGGGAGTGGAGATGCACACATGGCGGGTCGGCCGGGCATACGCGGCTCCAAGGCTCCGTGAGATAGACGGTCTGTTCGGAGGCGAGCTGGCCGGTCACTACTATTTCAAGGATTTCTTCTACTCGGACAGCGGTATCATGGCCTCGCTCATCATCCTGGACATAGTGGCGGAGCTGAAGCGCCGCGGCCGCAGTCTGTCGCAGCTCATCGCCGGCATCTCCCGTTACTGCAACTCAGGGGAGATCAATTTCAGGGTTGAGGACAAACCGGCCGCGATGGAGGCTGTGGTGAAGCATTTTACCTCAGGGGAGAAACCATCGGCCCTGATGGACTTCGACGGCTACCGCGTGGAGTTCCCGCAGTGGTGGCTGAACATCCGTCCGTCCAATACCGAGCCTTACCTGCGCTTCATCTGCGAGGCGTCATCGCCCGATCTGCTGGCCGAAAAAGTCGGGCAGGCCAGGGAAATCATAAAGCGTTTCGAATAACGCCGGACGTTTTCGGGAAGCACAGATACTCTGAAAAGCATGCCACCCGCGGCCTGTTAGCGGGAGGGGCCCGCCATGAGTATCACCGCGTTACGAAGTAACGAGATGATACTCACGGTGGGAGGGATAGCGCCGTAGGCGCGTACTTTTCAGAGTATCTGTACTTCCAGGAAACGCGAATAGGATTACAGCAGACCTTCACTGATGGACATGGTGAGGGTCTTTTTTTCGATATCGATGTCGATGATAAGGTCGTCGTGGAAGGGGACGAGGGCCCCGGAGCCGGTGAGTTCCAGACAGATGTTGCCGGAGAAGTCCTGGATGTCCCCGATGGTGCCTGCCCTGCGGCCGTCCTGGTCCTGCAGGCTGAATCCGATGAGGTCCTCGAGAGTGAGTCCGTCCTCGGTGATGGTATGTGCGTCAGTGCCGGAGAGTTCCGGATAATCGGCCAGGTCCAGCCGGATATCCTTGCCGGCGGCTTCCTCCGCATCCGCGAGGGTGTCGATATCTTCCAGGCGGACGACAGCCTTGCGGGGGCCTTTCGGCTGGATCGAAGTGATATAAAAAGGAACCGGCAGGCCGTCATAGAACAGCCATACCGGTTCATCTCTCTTGAGCAAGTCTGCAATGCCCTCCTGGAAGGCGATCATCACCTCTCCCTCAGTGCCGTAGGACTTGACTATCCTGCCGACGGGCAGCAATGTGTCTTCCGCGGGAAGCATTGTCGCTTTACTCTGCTGCAGGAGCGGCCTCTGCGGTCTCAGCGTTTGCAGCTGCCTCTGCGGCCTCAGCCTCGGCTTTTGCCTTAGCCTCTGCCTCTGCCTTGGCGGCTGCCTCTTCAGCTTTGCGCTTGCTGATGGCCTCTGCTCTCTCCTGGTTTACCTTAGCCTCGGCGTTGAGGAGCTCGCGGCGGGTCTCATTGTCAGTCTTCTTGAGATTCTGCTTCTTGGACTCTACCTTTGCGTCTCTCTCGGCTTTCCATGCGTTCCATCTCTGGTCGGCGATCTCCTGGCTGATGGCGCCCTTAGCAACACCGCCGTTGAGATGCTTCCTCAGGAGGATACCCTCGTAGGAGAGGATACGGCGGCAGGTGTCAGAAGGCTGAGCGCCTGTGCCGAGCCAGTAGAGGGCTCTCTCGGAGTCAATCTTGATGGTTGCGGGGTTGGTGTTGGGGTTGTAGATGCCGAGCTGCTCGATGTAGCGTCCGTCACGGGGTGAGCGGATGTCGGTTACTACGATGTGGAAGAAAGCGTGGTTCTTCTTGCCGTGGCGTGCCAAACGGATTTTAACTGCCATTGTACTTACAGGTTATTAGTGAATTAATAATTTAAAACCTCCTTATCTTCTCGAGAAAAGGCCTGCAAATATAGGTATTTTCCCCGAACTGTCAAGTATTTTTTACTTCGAGCGGAGGAAACGCAGGGCGCGGGTCATGTAGCGGGGCAGCTGCCTGTGCGGGTCGCGGTGCTCGAGGTGGAGGTAGATGCCCCATTTCTTGAGAATCGGGACCTTGAAGGTCTCCACGAACTCTATCAGCGTGCCGTCGGGGTCCTCCACGTAGGTGAAATGCCCGTCGGCCTCGCCCATCTTGAAGTCGCGGCCGCCGTCGCAGACGAAGCTGTGGCCCAGGGACTCAGCACACTCGCGGATGGCCTCCATGTTGCGGATGTCGAAGCACAGGTGGATGAAGCCGGGGTCGCCCCAGTAGCGGCCTTCGTATATCTTTCTCGGGGCGGGTACGTCGAAGCCTTCGGGAATGCGCTGCACCAGCTCGATATGGGATGTCCCCATCACTTCGCTCAGAGGGCCTTCGATGGGCTTGCTGCGGGAGAGCATCACCCTGCGCAGGGGGTACTGGCTGCCGGGAACACCTTCCAGGTCTGCCTGGACTCCGGTCACGTCGTACTCGACCTTGTCGTAGTCCATGAGGGTTGAGTAGAATTTTATGGAACGGTCCATGTCCGTGACTCCCAGGGTGGCTCCGTTGCCGCCGCCGAGGTTCTTGTCCTCGTCGATGAAGACGTAGGAGTCGGACTCGACCTCGAAGAGGTTGTTCCATGGGTCGTAGAGGAAGAAATGCTCTCCGCCGGCGGGGTTCTTGGTCACGGGTGTAACGATGCGGGCGCCGGAGTCCTTGCTCAGCTGCTCGTATGCGGCCCGGACGTCGCGGGACTTGATCTTGCAGGCGTAGATGCCGAGGTCTCCGAGGGCGGGCTCGAAGGCCACGTAGTTCAGCTTCCTGCCGCGGGGCTCCCATACCTCGAAGCCGGCGCCTCCGCGGAGATTGTACACCAGAATCGCGTAGCGGGGCTGCGGCTTGCCTCCGGTGTAGGGCAGCATCCGCTCTGCGACGCCCTCCGCACCGAAGATCTTGGTGTCGAATCCGAAATTGTCCTTATACCATTTCCACGACTCGGCGACGTTCCTCACGCCGATGCCGACCTGCTGTATTCCACAGATGATTTTTTCCATATTGTCCTTGATTTTATATTTTTCCGATTAATGAGCCGATACCTTCCGGGCCAGGATGTAGAAGAGCCATGGGGTGTATTTGTAAAAATACGCCATGAGCAGTTCCTTGCCGCCGATGAGTTTCTTGTGCTTTTCCCTTGCTATGGCCTTCAGGGCCACCCTGGCGCATTTGGTCACGTCCATGCCGTTGGCCTGGCCGGGGTCCATCCTGGCGAACTTCTCTCCGGAGGCGAGCAGGGCACTCTTGGATATCTCGGTGCGGATGCGGCCGGGGATGAGGAAGGTGACCTTTATGTTGGGGTACTCCAGTTCAAGAGACTCGTAGAATCCGAACAGGGCGTGCTTCGAGGCGCAGTAGGCCGAGCGGAGCGGGAATCCGAAGAGGCCGGAGATGGAGGTGGTCACGGCGATGTGTATCTCCTTGGCGGCCTTCAGGTGCTCCTTGAGTTTCTTGATGATGTATACTCCGCCGAAATAATTGATCTCCATCAGCTTGCGGTCCATCGAGATGTCGCAGTCGAGGGTCAGGGCCCTCTGGGAGATGCCGGCGTTGAGCACGAAGAAGTCCGGTTTCAGGCCGAGGCTGTCCACATATTCGACCAGTGCGTCGATGGACGCAGGGTCCTCCAGGTTGACCTCACGGTGCCAGGCCTTCACGCCGTACTGCCGGCAGCACTCCTCGACCTTCGTCAGCTGCTCCTCCCCGAGACCGGTGAGTATCACGTTAGTACCTCTCTGTGCGAACTGGTAGGCGATTGCCTCGCCTATGCCTGTGCCCCCGCCTGTGATCAGCAGGGTCTTATCCTTGAACTGTACCATATCTGTTTTTATTTTCGGAAGACAAAGTTACGCAAAATCCTCTAAAGTGTGCTAGACGAAATAGCAGTGCCGAGGCAGACCACCCGCCGCCGAGGGCCTTGTAGAGGCCGATGCCCTCAGAATGTCAGCATTTTGCGGCGATAGTCAAGTGAACTTCTGTATTGTTCCTTCAGTTCTTCGGAGAGGTAGGATCTGCTGATGATTTGTTCTGCTTCAGAATGTATTGCCGCGAAGAAGTCCAGTTCCCGCTGCACGGTCTTGTCATTTAGGCCTGTTCTGCGACCGAATTCCTCGAAGTCCTTGCGGCAGACCTGGCGGACATCGGAAAACTGCATTCCTTCTTTGAAAAGCCCTTTGTCAAGGGCAAATATCCTGTGGTTGACCAGATGCAGCGAAGTGTTGATGAGGTCGTAGGCCGGAGTCAGGCGATATTCATTGCCGTTGTTGATTAAAGAGAAATTTTTCAGGTGTGCGTCATCATTGAGTGAGATGAAGTTGAACAGCACCAGCCTGAAGAAACGCAGTAGGTCTATGCGGTAGGCTTTTACGTGGCGGCGGATTACGTCCGCGCAGTCTTCGTAGCTTGCACGGCTGTATTTGTAGTCAGCGCCGCCGTTGGATTTTGTAAGGCCCATCAGGGAAGCGAAATCCTCCTGCATGTATTTGCCTCCGCTGTGGATGTCAAATCTTCTTGTGATGTAGGCGGCTTCCTCGTTTTCGTAGAAGCACAGTCCGTTGGCCGCGGTCTCAATCCGGTAGACCTGTGAGGCGAGCTGCATGGTAAGGTTCTCGTTGGCGGCGCAGAACTCGCGGTTGATTATATGGTAGCTGGACGGTTGCGGTTTCAGAATGAAATGTCCGCGCTCATTTTCGCGGGTATAGCGCAGGCGCAGGTCCTCACCCACGACAGCGGAGAACTTCGGCTGAACTCCGGACAGAGATATCCGTCCGATATGTTGCGCCGTGTTCTGGACATTCTTGTGATCCGGATCAGCCGGACTTATCCCGGGGAAAATGTGGGATACAGTCTTTCCGTCGAACAGCAGTCTTCTTGCCAGCGGGCAAAATGTGCTGAATCCCGGGGCGAGAGTGGACGGGCATACGGTCAGCGGTCTCATGGCACTATAGGTTTGACGGTGATGGCTCCTATGGTGTCATTCTGCGCGGTGGCGAGAAGTATTCCGAAATCATCGTCGCTGTCAATATGCAGCAGCCGGGACTGAGTCTGGCGGTTTTCTCCCTCGGAGAGCATGTTGAAGAAGACGGCGAACAGGTAGGGGGAGCGGTAGGGCTCTTCTCTCAGCGGCATGGTCGGGCTGACGGGGGGCATTTTGTCAGCGACATACGGGGAATCGTATGCGAAGATATATTCCCCGCTGTCCTCTTCAGTCAGCAGTCCTGCCCTGATATCGTGAACGTATACTTCGCATTGTCTCATATCGTCAGTCCTTAAGTTTAACGGTGAGTTCGAGGCCGAGGGTGTCGAGGATAGACAGCAGTGTGCGGAGTTTCGGATTGCTCTGTCCGCGCTCAATTGCGACGAGCGTGTTGATTCCGACTTCCGAGAGTCCGGCTATCTCTTCCTGCCGGACCTGGAGTGCCTTCCTGCGGTCCCGGATGGCTTTGCCTATTTCTTCTGTATTCACTGTGTATTGTGATTTTTGCCAAAAATAAAAAATTCCGCTGAGAAAATCAACGGAATTCCCAATAAATTGTGATTTTATATTATTTCCCGGAGGTTTCGGATTCTTCTTCCGGGACAGACCACCCGCCGCCGAGGGCCTTGTAGAGGCCGATGATGGCGAGGAATTCGTCACGGACGGAGTTGGAGTAGTCGATCTCGGCGTTGAAGTAGCTGCGCTGGGCATCGAGGACGTCCATGTAGCTGATGTAGCCGTTCTGGTACTGGAAGAGGGCGAGCTCGACGTACTTGCGGGAGGCGTCCTGCAGGTTGCCCATGAGGGAGACTTTCTCGCGGGCCGAGGAGTAGGATGAGACGGCGTCATTGACCTCCTTGAAGACTTCGAGGACTTTCTGCTCGTACTGGTACCTCTCCTGGTTGTAGGCCTCTATGGCTGCCTGGTAGCGGGCCTTGTTCTTGCCGAAAGCGAAAAGGGGCGAAGTCAGGTTCAGGACAGGATACCAGTAGGGCCCTGTGAAGAAGTGGGTGAAGGTGTTGTTCTCCACTCCTGCTGTAAAGGATATCTCCAGCCTGGGAAAACGGTTGGCCCAGGCTACTCCCACATCGGCCATGGCGGCCTTGAGGGCCTGTCCGGCGGCCAGCAGGTCGGGACGGCGCTGGAGCAGTTCGGAAGGTACTCCTACGTGCATCAGGTCGGGGAAACGGTCGTGGGTGTTGAGCCTGGAGCGCTCTACGGATGAAGGGAACTCTCCGGCAAGGAGGGCTATTTCGTGTTCCTTTATGGCGATGTCTCTCTGAAGGTCAGGTACGAGAGCTGCGGTGCTGGCATACTCTACCTGTGCCTGCTGGTAAGGTATCTCGGTGGTCAGTCCGCCTTCAAAACGGAGACGGGCCTGCTTGACGTTCTCTCTCCAGGTGTCGCGGGTGCGGAGGACGATGTCCAGTTCGTTGTCCAGGGCGGCCAGTTCGAAGTATGCGGTGGCCACTGCGGCTACGAGGGTCATCTGCATGGCTCTCTGCGACTCGATGGAGCCGAGGTATTGGGCGATTGCCCCGCGGTTGGCCCAGCGCAGGCGGCCGAAGAAATCCACCTCCCAGGAGACTCCGGCCTTCAGACCGAACTCATTGTCCTTGACGGGGGCCGCATCTGTGTACTGATAGTTCTCCTGGTCCAGATAGCCTCTGGCATTGAAGGACGGGAACTGGTCGGCGCGGACTACCCTGTGGAGCCGCTCGAGCTCACGGACGCGGGCGGCCGCTGTGAGCATGTCCTTATTATTGTCCAGAGTTTTCTGGATCAGGTCCTTGAGCAGGGGGTCGGAGAAGATTTCCGACCACTCCAGGTCGGCCAGGCAGAGTGTGTCCGCGTAGCCTCCGGGGATGATGGTCTCCGGGATGTCGAGCTGGGGGTCGGTGCATTGTTTTACTGCCGCTCCGCAACCCTGCAGGAGGAAGAGCGCTCCGCATACCGCCGCTGCGGCTGATATTTTTACGATAGTGTGTCTCATGCTTTCAGTCTCTTCTTTTTTCTATTGGCAAATCTCTCCTTGAGCCTGTATATCCAGACGAAGAAGAAGGGAACGAAGACGATTCCAAGGGTGATGGCCGCGATCATGCCGAAGAATACTCCTACACCGATGCCCTGGCGGCTTGCGGAGCCGGGACCGGAGGCGAGCACGAGGGGCAGCATGCCGAGGATGAAGGTCAGGGAGGTCATGACGATGGGCCTGAAGCGCAGCTCGGATGCGGCGATGGCGGCCTCTACTATGTCCTTGCCCTTCTCCACTTCTTCCTTGGCGAACTCCACGATGAGGATGGCGTTCTTGGCGGCCACTCCGATCAGCATGACCAGTCCGATCTGGAAGTAGACGTTGTTCTCCATGCCCAGGACCAGAATCGAGAGGAAGGCTCCGATACATGCCACGGGCAGGGACAGGATGACGGCTATGGGCACCGACCAGCTCTCGTACTGGGCGGCCAGGAAGAGGAAGACGAAGAGGAAGGCCAGGGCCAGGACGAGTCCGGTCTGACCGCTCTGCTGCTTCTCCTGGTAGGACAGGCCGCTCCACTCGATGCCTACGTTGGCAGGCAGTTTCTCGCGGACTATTTCTTCCATGATCTCCATGGCCTGGCCGGAGCTGTAGCCGTGGGCGGCCTCGCCGGTGATGGTGGCGGCGTAGTACATGTTGAAGCGCTTGATGGTACCGGGGCCGGTCGTGTATTCGGTGGTGCCTATCGAGGTTACGGGTATCATGGCTCCGCCGTTGCCGCGGACGAAGTACATGTTCATGTCGTCACGCCACTGGCGGTAGGGCTCCTCGGCCTGGATGTAGACGCGGTAGACGCGGTTGAAGAGGTTGAAGTCGTTGACGTAGACGGAGCCGGTGAAGGCCTTCATCGTGGTGAACAGGTCCGAGACGGAGACTCCGAGGAGCTTGGCCCGGTCGCGGTCCACGTCGTAGTAGAGCTTAGGGATGTCGCCCTGCATCGAGCTGCTCACACGGGCCAGCTCCTTGCGCTGGGAGGCATAATATACTAAGGTGTCGGAGGCTCTCTGCAGTTCCTCGTAGGTCAGGTCGCCGCGGGCTTCGAGGGCCATCTCGAAACCGCCCGAGGTACCCAGTCCGGGGATGACTGGAGGAGTGCTGAGGTAGACCTTGCTCTCGGGGTACTGCGAGAACTCATCGGTTACCCGGGCCATGAAGGCGGGCAGGTCGGGGTCCTCACGCTCGTCCCAGGGCTTCATGATGACGGTCATCTGGCTGCGGGCCTGGTTGGTGCCGACACGGGGGCTGGAACCGGTGACATTGAGCACATAGCGTACGTCCGGCTGATCTAAGAGCCAGGCCATGGCCCGGTCGGTGACCTCGCGGGTCCTTTCGAGGGTCGCGCCCTCAGGCAGCTCGAACTCTACGGTGAAATACCCCTGGTCCTCCTGCGGCAGGAAGCTCTGGGGCACGATCTGAGCCATGGCCCAGATGCAGACGATGCCGATGCCGAAGGCTGCGAAGGAGCGTTTGGAGTGAGCCAGGAAATTGCGTATGATGCGGGCGTAGACGGTCTGTCCCTTGGCGAGCCAGCGGTTGATGGCGCGGAAGATGAAGTTCTTGCGCTCCTCCTCGCCCTCCTGTTTGGGCTTGAGGAACTGGGCGCACATCACGGGGCTCATGGTCAGGGCCACTATGGTGGAGATAATCACGGATACCGCGATGGTTATCGTAAACTGGCGGTAGAGGGCGCCGGTGATGCCGGAGAGGAAGCTCACTGGGATGAACACGGCGCAGAGTACCAGCGACATGGCTATCAGGGCGCTGCCTAAGCCGTTCATGGCCTTCTTGGTCGCCTCGTAGGCCGACAGCCTCTCCTCGTTCATGATGCGGTCCACGTTCTCGACCACCACTATCGCGTCGTCCACGACAGTACCGATCGCAAGGACCAGACCCAGCAGTGTCAGTGTGTTGAGGGAGAAGCCGAAGATGAGCATGACTCCGAAGGTACCGATAAGGGAGATGGGTACCGCGATGGCCGGGATGAGGGTCGCTCTCCAGCTCTGCAGGGAGAGGAACACCACCAGAATCACGAGGAAGAGGGCCTCGAAGAGGGTCTTGTACACCTCGTGGATGGACTGGGATATGTACTCGGTCATGTCGAAGGGAATCATGTAGGAGATGCCTTCGGGGAAGTTGCGGCTGATCTCGTCCATGGCCTTCTTGACGGACTCGGATACCTCCATGGCGTTCATGCCGGGGAGCATGCGGATGTCCATCACCGCGGCGTTGCCTCCGTTGATACCGCTCTCGGTGTTGTAGGACTGGGCCTCGAGGGAGACGCGGGCGACGTCGCGCATACGGATGATGGAGCCGTCAGGATTGGCCCTGAGGACTATGTCCTCGAACTCGCTGACCGTGGACAGACGGCCCTGGGCCACGATAGGGACGGTCACGTCCACTCCGTTCATGGGCTGCTGTCCGAGCACTCCGGCCGCGGACTCACGGTTCTGCTCCCGGAGGGCGCTCTGTATGTCCTGGACGGTCAGGCCCAGGCTGGCCAGACGCTCGGGCTGTACCCAGATCTGCATGCCGTAGTAGCGGCTGCCGACGTTGGATACGCGGCCCACGCCGGGGATACGGCGGAGCATGTCGAGCACGTTGAGGGTGGCGTAGTTGCTGAGGTACACCTCGTCGAACTTGGGGTCGTTGGACAGCAGTGTGATGGTCATCAGCTTGTTGGATGCCTGCTTGTCCACCGAGATACCGTTCTGGATGACCTCGGCCGGAAGTCGGGCCTCGGCCTGCTTTACCCTGTTCTGTATCTCGACGGCCGCCAGGTCGGGGTCGGTGTCTATGTCGAAGGTGATGGTGACGGTGAAGGAGCCGGAGTTGGTGCTCCGCGACTCCATGTAGAGCATGCCGGGAGTACCGTTGAGCTCCTGTTCGATGGGGGTGGCCACGGCCTGTGAGACGGTTTCGGCGTCAGCTCCGGGGTAGGAGGCGGAGACCTGTACCACGGGAGGCACGATCTCCGGGTACTGGTCGACAGGCAGCAGGAAGAGGCCTATCATGCCCACCAGCACGATGACGATGGAGACGACCGTGGAGAATATCGGCCGGTCTATGAAGAAATCACTTTTCATTGGCGGTAGTATTCTCTGTCTTTGTGCCTGTTATGCTGTCTGTAGACGGTTCTGCGGATACAGGACCGGATGTCCTGGCAGCGGCAGTGGTGTCGGTGGCTGACGAGTCGGTGCTGTCAGAGCCGAAGGAGAAACGGCCTTCGTCCTCCGGATCTATCTGCGGCTTCTCGGGCTCCACGATGACGGGGGCCACTTTCACTCCATGACTCAGCTTGTGGAAGCCTTCGACGATAATCATCTCGTCCGGTCCCAGTCCGCGCTCCACCACTACGTTATTGCCTATCTCCGGTCCGAGCTCGATGAATCTTTTCTCCACCACGCTGTCCGGGCGGCAGGCGTAGACGTAGGCTCCGCCCTTCTCGATGACCAGGGCCTTGGTGGGCACGACTATAGCGTCCTCACGCACGTCGAGGAGCAGGCGCACTTTGGTGATCTGTCCCGGGAGGAGGGCCCTGTCGGGATTGGCCATCTCGGCCCTTACCGAGAATGTTCCGGTGTTGGGGTCCACCTGCGGATCAGCGAAGTCCACGAAGCCCTTCATGGGGTATTCGGTATTGTCGGCCAGCGTGATGGTCACGTACGGATTCCAGTTGCGGGCCGTGTCCTGCTGGCCCAGATTGACGTTCCTCTCGCGGCTCTTGAGGTAGTCCAGGGAGGTCATGCTGAAGTCCACCTGCACGGTGTCGCTCTTCACAATGGTTGCCAACAGGGACTTGCCTCCGGGACCGACAAGGGTTCCGAGGTCCACGTTCCTCTCACTGATAAATCCGGAAATGGGGGAGCGGACAGTGGTGTATCCGAGGGCTATCTCGGCCTGGGTAAGGTCTGCCTCACTCATGACCACCTCGGCCTTTGCGCTCTCGTAGGAGGCGATGGCGTTGTCCAGGTCCAGGCGGCTTGCAGCATTCTGCTCGAACAGCGGGCGTATGCGCTCGAGGTCTCTTTCAGCCTTGAGCTCCAGGGCCTTGTTCTTGTTGAGCTGGGCCTTGGCCTTCTCCACGCTGGCTCTGTAGGGCTTCGGGTCGATGATGAAAAGCACCTGATTCTTCTTGATGTAGGTGCCTTCCTCGAAGAGCATCTCTTCCAGATAGCCCTCGACTCTGGCCCTGATCTCCACGAACTGCTGGGCACTGATCTTTCCGGCGTACTCACCGTAGATTTCCACATCATCGATAACCACGGGCTGCGCCTCGACTATCGGATAGTCCGGCTTGGGCGGCTCCGGCCACGAAAGTATGATCCACACGGTAATGCCCGCCACGAGCACTCCGAGGACGACATACCATATCCATTTCGGCAGTCGCCGTATTTTCCTGATTCTGACGGCCACTCTCCGGCCTGTCCTGGTAAATTTCTCTGTAGGGATGTTAATCTGCATAATACTGCAATATAGCTATAGCGGTGCAAATATAGACCAAATCGACTGACTATTGCAAAAATTGTACCTTAATGCAGAAATAATTACCCCTTTTCAGAGAGCGCATCCCGCGGCGAACAGCAGCGCCATGAGGAAAAAATTGCGGGATGTCTTGCCCAGGAAGGGGTTCAGGGCTGCTCCGTCGGTATCGCTGATGCGCCGGGAAGTGGCCAGATGCAGGGCGGCGTACAGCAGCAGGGGAGCGGCGCACCATCCGGGCTTGCTCAGGACAATAGCGGCTGCGGCCAGCATCGTGGCGCAAAGTCCCAGCAGGTAGTACAGGATAATGGCGGTGCTGCCTCCGAGGCGCACGACGATGGTCTTCTTCCCCTGAGCGGCGTCCTCTGCGCGGTCGCGGTAGTTGTTGACCATCAGCAGGCAGTCTACGGCCAGGCCGCAGGCGAGTCCGGCCAGGGTGGTCTGCAGGTCCCAGGTCCCGGTCTGCAGGTAAAATGTGAATCCCACGGGAACAATCCCGAAGAAGACCAGCACCAGCACATCGCCCAGCCCCAGTCTCGAGAATTTCGTGGTATACAGGAAGCAGAACAGCACGCAGAGGGCACCCACTGCTATCATCCACGGGCCGCCGGTCCATATCAGGGGCAGACCGGCCGCACAGGCGAGGATCGTCGTGATCAGAATACCTGTCTTCATGGCTCCGGGGGTAATCCATCCCTGTGCGCAGGCCCGCTTAGGCCCGAGCCGCTGCTCCGTGTCCCCGCCCTTGCGGAAGTCGAAATAGTCGTTGACAAAGTTGGCGTCCACCTGCATGATCCACGCGAAGAGCATGCACAGCGCGAACGCCGCCCAGTCAAACGCCTCAGCCGGCGACATCCCGCAGCCCTCCATCCACATCCAAGCGCAGCCTCCTCCCATAATGACGGGCGTGGCCGCCCCCGCCAGAGTCTTCGGTCTGGCCGCGAGCACCCACGCCTTCGTCGAGTTTGTCTTGACAGTGTCTCCCATCAGATCTTGATGAGCTCATACTGGCGGGTACCGATGCCGATGCGCTCGGCGTGCTCGAGGCCGGACTGCCAGTTGGTGTCGGGATGCAGGATGTGGAACTTGTCGTCGCCGCAGAGGTGTTCGTGGGGATGGGTCTTCTCGAGTTTGCTGCCGGGGAGGGCGGGGGCGGCCATCACCATGTCGGCGCAGGCCTGGTCGAGGGCCACGGGGTCGAAGGAGGCGGCCATGCCGAGGTCGGGTACGATGGCGGCGTCGTTGTGGTTCCAGCAGTCGCACTCGGGGGATACGTTGACGATGAGGTTGACGTAGAAGCAGGGACGGCCGGCGATGATGGCCTTGGTGTACTCGGCTATCTTGCCGTTGAGGGTCTCGGAGGTGTCCCAGTCCTTCAGAACGGCCGACTCGTACTGGCAGAGGGCAACGCACTGGCCGCAGCCTACGCACTTGTCGTAGTCGATGACGGCGGCGGTATGCTTGCCGGCGTAGTTAACGCCCTCGACGGTCTCGAGATGGATGGCGTCATGGGCACAGTGCTTCACGCAGATACCGCAGCAGCGGCAGTTCTCTACCTTGACCACGGGCTTCGACGAGGAGTGCAGCTCGAGCTTGCCGGCCACGCTGGCACAGCCCATGCCCATGTTCTTGATGGCGCCTCCGAATCCGGTCTGCTCGTGCCCCTTGAAGTGCGAGAGGGCTATGAGCACGTCGGAGTCCACGATGGCCGTGCCTATCTTGGCCGTCTTGCAGTAGGTGCCGCCCTCGATGGGGAGCTCGCGGCAGTCGGTACCCTTGACGCCGTCGGCGATGATCACGTCGCAGCCGGCGCTGAGGCGGTTGAAACCGTTGCGGGACGCGCTCTCGAGGTGGTCCACGGCGTTGGAGCGACCTCCGGAGTAGAGGGTGTTGCAGTCAGTCAGATAGGGCTTTCCGCCGAGGGAACGTACCAGGTCGGCCATGCCGGCGGCGTAGTTGGGCCGGAGGAAGGCCAGGTTGCCGGGCTCGCCGAAGTGCATTTTTATGGCGACGAACTTGTCCTTGAAATCGATCTTCTCGATGCCGGCGGCCTTGGCCACGGCTTTCATCTTCTCCACTAACGGAAGTCTGGTGGAGGTGTGCAGGTCAGTGAAGTAAACTTTTGCTTTTTCCATAATGTATGTACTGTGTTTGTTGTCAGTTCTGGAGGGATTCCTTGCGGATCTTGTTGATGACCATCACGTCGTTCTTGTGTATCACGGTGTTGCCGCGGGGAATGATGGCCCTGTTGCCGCGCTTGATGAGCACTATCAGCTCGTTGCTGTCGGGCGAGTACTGGAAGACCTTCTTGCCTATCCACTCGCTGCCCCTCTCGATGCGGCGCTCGGAGAGCTGCATGAGGTCCTCGTTCTCGAAGTCGCGGGCACTCATGATGACCTTGTCTCCCGGCAGTATCTTGGTCTTTCCGCTCGGGATGATGGCCTTCTCGTTCCTGAGTATCACGGCGATCAGGGTCTCCTGCGGGATGGGCAGGTCCTTGATGACCTTGCCGCACCAGGAGTCCTTCTCACCGATGTTCAACTGTACGAAGCTCACGTCCATGTTGTCCGAGTAGTCGGTGAAGGTCTTGAGGATGTCCTCCTCGCTCGAGGTCATCCTGAGCTTGCGGGCTACCAGAGGGATGAGTGAGCCCTGCAGGGAAATGGACAGCAGGACTATCATCAGCACGATGTTGAACAGGTCGTACTCGTTGCCGGTGAGCTGCCTTGAAGCCGGCAGGGCCATGATGGCGAACACTACCGACGCCGCACCTCTTAGTCCCACGAAGGAGACGAGCAGCTGCTGTCTCCACTTGCTTCGGAACGGGGCCATGATGGCGAACACGGACAGGGGACGGGCAACGAAAGTCATGAACAGGGCAATCAGGATGGCCGGTATCGCGATGGCCGGCAGCTGTGAGGGGAAGGCCAGCAGTCCCAACAGGAAAAATATGATAATCTGCATCAGGCTGGTCAGTCCGTCGAAGAAGGGCACCAGGGTCTTCTTGCCGCGGATGTTGGCGTTACCCAGGACGATGCCGACGATGTAGGCGCTCAGGTAGCCGTTGCCACCGATGAGGTTGGGAATCGCATACGAGAAGATGGCCACTGCCAGCACGAAGAGGGTGTCGAAGCCGGATGTAGTGGAGCGGAAGTGCTTCATCAGCCACGCGGCGGACACAGCTATCACGGCACCTATGGCCGCACCGTAGACTATCTGCGCGAATACCATATATACTATGCGCCCCCCTGACACCGTCCCCTCGATGACGGCCATCATGATGACGGTCAGCATGTATGAGCAGGGGTCGTTGCTACCGCTCTCGATCTCGAGGAGGGAGGCGGTGTTGTATTTGAGGCCGAGCTTGCGGGAGCGCAGAATCGAGAACACGGAGGCCGCGTCGGTGGAGCTGAGCACCGCTCCGACCAGGAAACCCAGGGCGGCCGGGAGCTTGAGCACGTAGTAGCAGAAAAGCCCGGTCAGTCCCGCGGTAAGGGCCACGCCGAGGGTGGAGAGGATGCCGGCTTTGACCACCACCGGCTTGGCCTCTTTCCACCGGGTGCCGAAACCGCCGTAGAACATGATGAATATCAGGGCCACGGTACAGATGCTCTCGGTGAAATCGAAGTTGTCGAACTGTATCTTCACTATGCCGTCGGATCCGAAGGCCATGCCCAGCAGGATGAATGCCAGCAGCATGGGGATGCCTATCTTGTTCGAGACGTTGTTGAGCACTACGCACAGGACAATGACGATGGCGGCCACGAGCAGGAGCAATGTAAGGGTCATAAGCAGGGGTGTTGACGGTTAAAATGATACAATTCGGTGCTGTCCCGCAAAGGTACGAAAAAATGAAAAGCGTATGCAAAAAGTCCGGAACTAAAGGGCTATTTTGTCCTGAACCGGCGCGAACCACGTGATCTGCCGCTTGGCGTACCTCCGGGTGTTGCGCTGCACCAGGGCCAGGGCCTCGTCCAGGGAGATGATCCCGTCCAGGTAGTCGAATACCTCCCGGTATCCCACGGTGCGCAGGGCCGGCATGGAGCGGTACTGCGCCAGTCCCCGCACCTCGTCCACCAGCCCGGCCTCGAACATGGCCTCGGCGCGGCGGTCTATGCGGCGGTAGAGCTCTTCGCGGGGAAGGGTGAGGCAGAGCCTCTGAATCCCGAACGGTCTGACCTTGCGGGGGTTGGACTTGTAGGAGGAAAATTTGCGTCCGGTCGAGAGGGTGACCTCCAGGGCCCGGACGACCCTCTGCCGGTTGGACAGGTCGATGGCGGCCCAGCTCTCCGGATCCACTTGCCGCAGCTCTTCTGCAAGCACTCCGACTCCCTCCTTCAACGCCCTTTCCGTCAGGAGTCTGCGCAGCTCCTGATCGGCAGGAGGAAAGTCGTCCAGCCCGTAGCACAGGGCATCGGCATACAGGCCGGAGCCTCCGACCATCACCAGTACGTCGTGCTCCTGGAAGAGCCGGGTCAGCAGCTCCATGGCCTCCACCTCATAGAGACCGGCTGAATAGTAGTCCGATACGGAATGACTGAAGATGAAGTAGTGCCGCACCTGCCGCAGCTGCTCCTCCGAGGGAGGGGCCGTGCCGATACGCATCTCCTTGAATATCTGGCGGGAATCGCAGGATATCACGGGAGAAGAGTACTTCAGGGCCAGCTGTATGGCATAATCGGTCTTGCCCACAGCCGTAGGCCCGAGTACCTGTATCAGCTTCTTTCCGCTCATGAGGGGCGGCTATACGTTCTCCTCGCCCTCGGGCAGCTCGTCGTCCTCGAAGGAGTCCTCCTCGTCGGGAGCGGCGGACTGTGAGGCATGGCGGTCGGAGAATTCCTCGTAATCCTCGTACACGGCTGAGAACTGGTCCGGGTTGCGGCCCTTCTCGGCCACCAGCACGGGGTAGGAGAGGCGGCGGTTGAACTCCTGCTCGCCCTCCAGGCGGAGCTCGATGCAGAGGTTCTGGGTCAGATTGTAGACGTAGCGGAGGACGGTCTCCTCGTGCGAGACGGTGTTGTCGATGGTGATCATGTCCATGGACCCGTCTCCGAAATCGAACAGCCCTATCCTTCTGGAGAACTTGCCGGCGGCCGAGAGTGTGTCGAACACCGTCATCTGGTCAGGCGAGAAACCCAGCTCCCGGTCCATGTATTCGCGGAGCTTGTACAGGCTCATGCCGGAATCCACGTCATATTCCCGCATGAAGATCCTGTTGCCTGGGATAGTTGCTTTATATCTGAGTATCATGGCGTTGATGTTAAAGTCGTGTCAGCATGTCCAGAGCGTCCGCCCCATCGGGCCAGTCCTGGGGCGAGGGGCTCTGAGCCGAACCAAAGTTACGGATAATTTTTTGAATTCTGTCCAAATTGGCCCCTATAAATTTTTCCAATTCATTTTCCCGGCGGTATTCCACATACCACACCTCCCCCACGCGCAGGCTCCGGTCCCACGGCCGGCAGAGGCTGATATCCTCCTGAGCCCCCGGAATCAGTTTCCTCAGATTCCGAAAAATAACCGTGCCGCTGTCCAGGAATTCCTCCCCCGAGAGAGTCAGTACCGCCCTGTTCTTGCGGTGATTGTCCTGGCCGAGCCGACCCCAGTGCTCCCGGGCGAAGGCTTCGGCGGCGGCCATTGTCCCGGAGAGGTCATGTCCCTGCGGCACCAGCAGGCAGGTCGCGCTGCGGCAGCCCAGGCCGTAGTACAGCAGCATGTCCCCGGCGAGGGCTTCAAGGGCGGAAGGGTCCTCGTTGCCGGTGAGCACCGCGGCGCTGAACCTCCCGGCCCGTATGAGGTGCGGGATGCCGCCGAACTGCTCCTGGTAAAATTCCGCCGCCCCGTCCCCGCCCATCGTCAGCAGGGCGTCCACCCTCCAGCCGTCGGCCGAGGAACGGAACTCCGCTCCCGTTCCGGGAGGAAAGAGCACCGGCAGCAGGTGCCTGTCCTTCGAGGAGAGCTTGACCAGGGGCCGCCATCCAGCGGCGAGGACTGTCAGGATGTCGTGGAACGCCACCGCGGGGATGTTCCCGGCCGCGACCACTCCGCAGACCTTCCCCGATGCTGCGGGGCCAGGTTCAGGGTATTGTTCCAGCCAGTTCCTCAGCACCTCCTCCCTCAGCATCCCCTCCGCCAGGGCTTCGAGGGCGCGGCGCTGCATCCAGGGAGAGAAGAAAATATTGTCCCCCGCGGACTGCTCCACCGCCGCGTCCAGCTCCGGCCAGGCGGCCGTCCCTCCGAGCCATGCCCGGATGCGGTCCCCCAGGGAGGCATACCTTATTATAAAGCCGTTCCTTTCCATTTTTCCGAAATTGGGGCCCAAAGTTAAAAAAAATTGCTAACTTAGGGGCTCAAATGGCCAGACATGGATTCATCGCAGAGAAACGATACTTTCAAGAGCATTTCCGGCCCCGCCGAGGGGTTATATAAGGAAAAGGGAAGTAAGTTTCTCGCTTTTGCATATCCGGTGGTCTCGGAAGAGGAGGTCAGGGCCGCTCTGGAGAAAATCAGGAAGGAGTACTACGACGCGCGTCATCACTGCTATGCCTACAGGCTGGGCTTGAGCGGGGATGTGTGGAGGTACAACGATGACGGGGAGCCTTCCTCCACGGCGGGCAGGCCGATATACGGGCAGATTCTCTCGCGGGAACTGAGCGACGTGCTGATAGTGGTGGTGCGGTATTTCGGGGGCATAAAGCTCGGGGTTCCGGGGCTGATACGGGCTTACAAGGCGGCCGCGGCCGATGCGCTGGACCATGCGGAGGTGGTGGAGAAGGTGGCTTCAGAGGGGTATGCGGTGACATTCGACTATGTGGCGATGGACAGGGTGATGCGGGTGCTCAAGGACATGGGCATAGCTCCGTCAGGGTACGCCGCGGAGGACGTGTGCAGGATGGAGATGAGGGTCAGGCTCAGCGATGTGGAGCGGTTCCGGCAGAGGATGGAGGACGCGGAGGCCAGGGTTGAGAAGGTACTTTAGGACAATATTCAACAACAGATATGGCTAAAAAGAGTTTAATTTCAATCCAGGATTTTACCAAGGAGGAGATCCTGCACATCCTCGACGTGGCGGAGGAGTTTGAGCACAACAAGTCTCAGACATTCCTGAGCGACAAGGTGGTGGCATGTATCTTCTTCGAGCCTTCCACTAGGACCCGCCTGAGTTTCGAGACTGCTGCGAACAGGCTGGGCGCCAGGGTTATCGGTTTTTCGGACGCGGCCAATACCAGCATCCGCAAGGGCGAGAGCCTCAAGGATACCATCAAGATGGTGTCGAACTACGTGGACCTCATCGTGATGAGGCATCCTCTGGAGGGCAGTGCCCGCTATGCTTCGGAGGTGGCCTCAGTGCCGGTCATCAACGCCGGTGACGGAGCGAACCAGCATCCGACCCAGACCCTGCTGGACCTCTACACCATCAAGCAGACCCAGGGCCGTCTGGACCACATCAACATCAATATGGTGGGGGACCTGAAATACGGCAGGACCGTCCACTCGCTGCTGCAGGCCATGAGCCATTTTTCCCCTGAGTTCGAGTTCACCGCTCCCGACGAGCTGAAGCTGCCCCAGGAGTACCGCGACTTCATGGACAGCAAGGGCATTCCCTACAAGGAGACCGCCGACCTGCGCGAGTATCTGGACAGCACGGACATCCTGTACATGACCAGGATACAGCAGGAGCGCTTCACGGATCCCGTGGAGTACGAGAAGGTCAAGAACGTCTACAGCCTCAATGCCTCCATGCTCTCGGGCGTGCGGCCCAACATGAAGATTCTCCATCCCCTGCCCAGGCTGCAGGAGATAGCGGTGGACGTGGACGACACTCCTCACGCATGGTATTTCAAGCAGGCCGAGAACGGAATGTACGTCCGCATGGCCATCATCTCATACTTACTCGGTAAAAGATAGGAGGAACGGCAATGGAAAACAACAACGAGAAACAGCTCAAGGTCAGCGCCATCAAGAACGGAACGGTACTCGACCACATACCCTCCGGGCAGGTCTTCAAGGTGATAGACATCCTGGGACTCTACGACTCTCCCCATCCCGTCACGTTCGGAGTCAATCTGGACAGCAGGTCGATGGGCAGCAAGGGCATCATCAAGATATCCGAAAGATTCTTCAAGGATGACGAGCTCAACAAGATAGCCCTCATAGCGCCCAACGCCAGCGTGAACATCATCCGGAATTTCGAGGTGGTGGAGAAGAAGGTGCTCACTATCCCCGGGACCATCACCGGGATAGTCAGGTGCATCAACCCCATGTGCGTGACCAATCACGAGAACATCCCTACAAGATTCAAAACCATCGTAAACGGCTCCAGGATAAGACTTCAGTGTTCTTATTGCGAGAAAATCACAGACATTTGAATTTTGAGAGAAAAATTTTGTAACTTTGGGTTTTGTTAAATGAACAACTAATAACCTTTTAAAATTTTAATACAATATGAAAAAAGCTTACAATTTCAACGCCGGTCCCTGCGTTCTGCCCAAACCGGCCATCGAAGCGGCTATCGAGGCCCTTAAGGATTTCAAGGGAACAGGAATGTCCGTAATAGAAGTGTCTCACAGAAGCAAGGAGTGGGAGGCCGTCATGAACGAGTGCCGCGCCCTCTGGAAAGAGCTCCTCAACATCCCTGAAGGATACAGCGTCCTCTTCCTCGGCGGCGGTGCATCCCTCCAGTTCCTCTATGTGGCCATGAACCTCCTCGAGAACAAGGCAGGTTACCTGGAGACAGGCGTATGGGCAAAGAAGGCTCTGAAAGAGGCCAAGGGTATCGGCAACGCATACGCAGTGGCTTCCTCAGCCGACAAGAACTACACCTACATCCCCAAGGGCTATGAGATCCCCACAGACCTCGACTACTTCCACATCACTACCAACAATACCATCAAGGGTACTGAGATTCACGAGGATATGGACTGCCCCGTGCCCCTCGTAGCCGATATGTCATCCGATATCATGAGCCGTCCCGTGGACGTTTCCAAGTATGCTCTGATCTACGGTGGTGCCCAGAAGAACGTAGGTCCTGCCGGCGTGGTATTCGTTATCGTTAAGGACGAGATCCTCGGCAAGGTATCCCGCTATCTGCCCACCATGCTCGACTACCGTACACACATTGAGGGCGAGTCCATGTTCAACACCCCTCCTGTATTCTCCATCTTCGTTATGACCGAGACCCTGAAGTGGGTTAAGGCTCAGGGCGGCGTGAAGGCCATGTATGAGCTCAACAAGAAGAAAGCCGGCATGCTCTATGACGAGATCGACCGCAACCCTCTGTTCGTAGGTACAGCCGCCAAGGAGGACCGCTCCCTGATGAACGTATGCTTCGTGATGGCTCCCGGTTATGAGAACCTCCAGGACGAGTTCCTCGCCTTCGCAAAGGAGAAAGGCATGGTAGGTATCAAGGGCCACCGCTCAGTCGGCGGATTCCGCGCCTCCATCTACAACGCCTGCCCCATCGAGGCCGTAGAGGCTCTGATCGCCTGCATGCAGGAGTTCGAGAAGATGCACAAATAATCCTTAAACTTTGAACTTTTAAAACGCACAACTGAAATGAAAGTATTAGTAGCAACCGAGAAACCCTTCTCAAAGGTAGCCGTTGACCAGATCCGCGAAATCGTGGAGAAAGGCGGCCACGAGCTTGCAACTCTCGAGAAATATACCGATGTACAGCAGTTCTACGCAGCTGTAGCCGATGCAGACGCCCTCATCGTCCGCTCCGACAAGGTGACCAAGGAAGTGATCGCAGCCGCTCCCAAGCTGAAGATCGTCGTACGTGCCGGCGCAGGTTATGACAACCTCGACCTGGCAGCCTGCACCGAGAGAGGCATCGTAGCCATGAACACTCCCGGTCAGAACTCCAACGCTGTCGCCGAGCTCGCTATCGGTATGATGATCTACATCTCCCGCAACCAGTTCACCCCCGGTACAGGTACAGAGCTCAAGGGCAAGACCCTCGGTATCCAGGCTTACGGCAACGTCGGCCGTCTGGTAGCCGCTCACGCCAAGAGCTTCGGCATGAAGATCATGGCCTTCGACCCCTTCGTTCCCGCTGACAAGATTCAGGCTGAGGGAGTTGAGGTAGCCGCTTCGCTCGAGGACCTGTATGCCAAGAGCGACTTCGTATCCCTCCATATTCCCGCCAACAACGAGACAAAGGGTTCCATCGGATACGCCCTTCTGTCCAAGATGCCTAAGGGAGGCTGCCTCGTGAACACAGCCCGCAAGGAAGTGATCAACGAACCCGAGCTCGTGAAGGTACTCGAGGAGAGACAGGACCTGAAGTACATCACCGATATCGCCGCCGGCAACCAGGCCGAGCTCAACGAGAAGTTCGGCAAGAGAGTCTTCGCTACCCCCAAGAAGATGGGTGCCGAGACCGCCGAGGCCAATGTCAATGCCGGAGTAGCCGCTGCCAACCAGATCTGCGACTTCTTCGCTACAGGCAACCGCAAGTTCCAGGTAAACAAATAGCATATAGGAGAGAAACGATATGGTAAAAGTAAAACCTTTCGCAGCTATCCGCCCTCCCAAGGCCATAGTAACCGAGGTGGCAGCCCGTCCCTACGACGTGCTCAACTCCCAGGAGGCTAAGGAAGAGGCAGGCGAGAAATCCCTTCTCCACATAACCAAGCCCGAGATTGACTTCGACCCCATCATCGACGAGCACTCGCAGCAGGCATACGACAAGGCTGTAGAGAACTTCAAGAAATGGCAGGAGAAAGGCTGGCTGGTACAGGACAAGAAGGAGTGCTACTATGTTTACGCCCAGACGATGAACGGCCGTACCCAGTACGGAATCGTGCTCTGCGCCAATGTGGACGACTACCTCACCGGCAAGATCAAGAAGCACGAGCTCACCCGCAAGGACAAGGAGGAGGACCGCATGATCCACGTCCGCATCCAGAACGCCAATATCGAGCCCGTATTCTTCGCTTATCCTGACAACACCGAGATCAACGCCATCGTGAAGAAGTACACTGACGGCAAGCCCGAGTACGACTTCGTGGCTCCGGACGACGGTTTCGGACATCATTTCTGGGTAATCGACAATGACGAGGATATCAAGAGGATCACCGAGATATTCTCGACCATTCCTGCATTCTACGTTGCCGACGGTCACCACAGGACGGCTGCAGCCGCTCTCGTAGGCGAGGAGAAGCGCCGTCAGAATCCCAATCACAACGGAACAGAGGAGTACAACTACTTCATGGCAGTGGTATTCCCCGAGAGCCACCTCAAGATTATCGACTACAACCGCGTGGTGAAGGATCTCAACGGTCTTACTCCCGAGCAGTTCCTCGAGAAGCTGGGCGCTGACTTCGAGATCAAGGACATGGGTACCGAGATCTACAAGCCCAAGAACCTGCACAACTTCTCGATGTACCTCGGAGGTCACTGGTACTCTCTCACAGCCAAGAAGGGTACCTACGATGACAACGATCCCATCGGATGCCTCGACGTGACCATCTGCTCCAATCTTATCTTCGACAAGCTCCTCGACATCAAGGATCTCCGTACTTCGAAGCGTATTGACTTCGTAGGCGGTATCAGAGGTCTCGGCGAGCTCAAGAAGAGGGTTGACTCGGGTGAGATGGCAGCAGCTTTCGCTCTGTATCCCGTTTCCATGAAGCAGCTTATCAGGATAGCCGATACTGGCAATATCATGCCTCCCAAGACTACCTGGTTCGAGCCTAAGCTGCGCAGTGGTCTGGCGATCCATAAACTCGAGCGATAATTACGGTGCGGCGCGTCATAGCAGGCAAATCGCTGCGTTGTCTTCGCTCCAGAGCTCAGTCATTTACGCTCAGTAAACTCCTTCGCACTGAAGCTCGACGCCTTGCGCTTTACCCACTCTGACGCACCGAAGTATACTTTATAGAGGCCGTAATTGATGTATATCCATTGCGGCCTCTTTTTATTTGATTTTAATTGATTACGATATAGACAGAAAAATGAAACCGACGTTAGTAGTATTGGCAGCGGGCATGGGTTCCCGCTATGGTTCCCTGAAGCAGATGGACGGAGTAGGCCCCAATGGTGAGGCGATTATCGACTATTCGATTTACGATGCCGTCCGTGCCGGATTCGGGAAAGTGGTGTTTATCATCAGACATTCGTTCGAGAAGGCCTTCCGCGAGATTTTCACTCCGGGGCATTTCGGCGGCAAGGTGGAGATTGAGTTCGTATTCCAGGAACTGGATTATCTGCCCGAGGGATTCAGTGTGCCCGAGGGACGCGAGAAACCCTGGGGCACATGTCATGCTGTCATGATGGCGGCACCCGTGGTGAATACTCCTTTCGCGGTGATCAACTCCGATGACTTCTACGGACGCGAGGGCTATGCGGTGCTGGCTGACTATCTCCGCTCTGTGGACGGACAGAAGGGCAAGTACTCCATGGTGGGCTACAACCTGCACAATACCCTGTCCGACTACGGCACTGTTTCCCGCGGTGAGTGCCGCGTGGATGCAGATGGCAATCTGGTCTCCATCGTGGAGCGTACAGCCATAGAGCGCGTGGAGGGCGGTCAGATCATGTACAAGGACGCTGACGGTCTCCATCCCCTGGACGAGAACACGGTGGTGTCGATGAACCTCTTCGGATTCACTCCCGATTTCTTCGCCGAGTCGGAGACTCTTTTCAAGAAGTTCCTGTCCGATCCCGCCAATATGGCCAATCCCAAGGCTGAGTTCTTCATCCCCCTGTGCGTCAATCAGCTGATCAACGACGGTAAAGTCTCGCTCAAGGTGCTCAACAGCGATGCCCAGTGGTTCGGCGTCACATACAAGCAGGACAGACCTTACGTCGTAGAGCGTATCCAGAAGCTTATCGATGCAGGGGTATATCCCGAGCATCTCTGGAAGTAGGCAGCATATCGCAGGCGGGTACATTCTGTACGCGCCGGAAAAAGTATTACCCCTTGGAGATCCTCCCCACCTTCGGTGGGTCCCCTCCCTTTTCGGGAGCCAACGTCTCCAAGGGGTAATACTTTTTCCGGCGCTGATGTGCGGCCTGGTCTGATGAAAACTTAGTTTGCGACTTCTGAGAGGAACTTGATGCGGACGAGGCGGATGTCCTCTTCCTGGTAGTCGGGACCGAGGGCCTTCTTGGCCTCCTCGACGGAGTCGGTCTCGGCCTCCTCCTTGAAGTAGTCGTATATGTCCTCGACCTTGTCCTCATCGACAGTCTGCTCGATGTAGTAATCCAGGTCGATGCGGGTACCGGCGGCCACGATGGCCTCTATCTCGTCGAGAACCTCCATGTATTCCATGTTCTTGGCGTCGGCGATGTCTTCGAGAGGTATCTTGCGGTCGATGTTCTGGATGATGTAGACTTTGTTGGCCGATTTGTTGACCAGCGACTTGACGACGATGTCCTCGGGCCGCTGGATTTCATTTTCCTCCACGTACCTGGCTATGAGCTTGACGAACTCGCGGCCGAACTTGCGGGCCTTGCCCTCGCCCACGCCCTGGCAGTTCTTCAGCTCGTCCAGGGTGATGGGGTAGTGGATGGACATATCCTCCAGCGAGGGGTCGGAGAATATCACGAAGGACGGCAGTTTCAGCTTGCGGGACATATCCCTGCGCAGGTCCTTGAGCATGGCATAGAGGGTGGGATCGCCCACTCCGCCTCCGTGACGTACTGCCGCGGCTGCGGCTGCCTCCTCCTCGTCCTCCTCGTCCCCGTCCGCGAACTCGCGGTCCTCCGTCAGCATCAGTTCGTGGGGATGCTCCATGAACTCCCGGCCCAGGTCAGTGATGGAGATGAGTCCGTACTGCTCTATATCCTTGTACAGGTAATGCAGGATGACTCCCTGGCGGATAACGGCTATCCAGAACTTTACGCCTTTGTCCCTGCCCATGCCGAAGAACTCGCACTCGTGGTGATTGTAGGACTTGATTATGGAGTTGATCTCTCCGGCCAGGATATTGGCCAGGTGCTCGGTCTTGAAATTCTCCTTCATCGAGGCCACCAGCTCCAGCACCAGGGCCATCTCCTCCTGCCCGTCGAACATCTTCTTGGGATGCAGGCAGTTGTCGCAGTTGCCGCAGTTCTCCTCCGGGTAGTCCTCTCCGAAGTAGTTGAGGAGGATCTTGCGGCGGCAGCGGTTGGACTCGGCGTAGGCCACGGTCTCCATCAGGAGCTGTTTCCCGATCTCCTGCTCGGAGAGGGGCTTGCCCTGCATGAATTTCTCCAGCTTGAGGATGTCCTTGTAGCTGTAGAATGTGATGCACTTACCTTCCTGTCCGTCCCTGCCCGCGCGGCCGGTCTCCTGGTAGTAGCCCTCGAGACTCTTGGGTATGTCGTAGTGTATGACGAAGCGCACGTCGGGCTTGTCGATACCCATGCCGAAGGCGATGGTGGCCACTATTACGTCCACCTCCTCCATCAGGAACATGTCCTGGTTTTTGGCCCTGGTGGCGGCGTCCATGCCGGCGTGATAGGGAAGGGCCTTGATACCGTTGACGGTCAGGAACTCGGCTATCTCCTCGGTCTTCTTGCGGCTGAGGCAGTAGATGATGCCGGACTTGCCGGGATTCTCCTTGATGAACTTGATGAGCTCGCGGCGGACATTGACCTTGTCCCGCACCTCGTAGTAGAGGTTGGGACGGTTGAAGGAACTCTTGAATACCCGGGCGTCCATCATGTTGAGGTTCTTCTGGATGTCAGCCTGTACCTTGGGAGTGGCCGTGGCCGTCAGGGCTATGATGGGGGCTACTCCGAGCTTCTCCACGATGCTGCGGATGTTGCGGTACTCGGGTCTGAAATCGTGGCCCCACTCGGATATACAGTGGGCCTCGTCTATGGCGTAGAAAGATATTTTGATCTGTTTCAGCAGCGCAACGGTGTCGTCCTTGGTCAGGGACTCGGGAGCCACGTACAGCAGCTTGGTGACTCCGCTCAGGAGGTCGTCCTTGACTTCCTGGATCTGGCTCTTGTTGAGGGAAGAGTTGAGAAAATGCGCGACACCCTCCGAGTCGGCTACGAAACCTCTTATCGCGTCCACCTGGTTCTTCATAAGGGCGATGAGGGGCGAGACCACGATTGCTGTCCCCGGCATCACGAGGGCAGGCAGCTGGTAGCACAGTGACTTGCCGCCGCCGGTGGGCATGAGGACAAAGGCGTTGCCTCCGCCTATAAGGTGCATCATGATTTTCTCCTGGTCTCCCTTGAAAGTGTCGAAACCGAAAAACTTCTTTAAATTGGAATGTAATTCTTCAGAACTAATCTTCATATTTATTACCTTTGCGCGTCTAAAATTACCGAAAAGTTCAGTTTCTTGCAAATTAAAATGAAAAATATAATTGAAAATTTGAAGAAATACGCCCTAGAGACTATTGAGGCAGAGGCAGAAGCGGTAAGTCAACTTCCCGGAATCGTGGATAACGGATTCGGAGAAGCTGTGGCCTTGATGGCCCGCTGCAAGGGCCGAATCGTCGTGTCCGGGGTGGGAAAGAGTGCCGTCATCGCTCAGAAAATGGTTGCAACACTCAATTCCACCGGTACCTGTGCCCTTTTCATGCATTCCGCAGATGCCGTGCACGGCGACCTGGGTATGATAGGTCCAGGTGACGTGGTCCTCTTTATTTCCAAAAGCGGTAACACTGAGGAGGTGAAGCGTCTGCTTCCTTTCGTGAAAAAGATGGGTAACCCTGTGGTCTCCATAGTGTCCAACCGCGACTCTTTCCTTGGAACACATTCCGATCGTCTGATATATGTCCCGATGGAGAGGGAGGCATGCCCCAACAACCTGGCTCCGACTACGAGCACGACCCTGCATCTGGTTGTGTGCGATGCCATAGCCATGGCCCTCTCGCGTTTCAAGAATTTCACGGCGGAGGATTTCGGACGCTTCCATCCCGGAGGCTCATTGGGCAAGAGGCTGTACATGAGGGTAGAGGACGTGTTCGACAAGACCAATCAGCCCAGGGTGTCAGAGGATGAGACGATAAAGAACGTCTTGATTACTATATCTTCGCACCGTCTGGGAGCTACTGTTGTTCTAGGACCGGACGGAGACTTGCGCGGCATCATAACCAATGGTGATGTAAGGCGAATGGTGGAGAACGGAAAAGATATCAATACCTTGCAGGCCAAGGATATAATGTCCAGGTCTCCCAAGACTGTGGATAAGTCTGCCCTGGCAGTGGACGCACTGCGGATGATGGAGGCCAATAATATCACATCTGTAGTAGTTCTGGACGGCGGAAAGTATGCCGGACTTATACATATTCACGATATAATGAGGGAGGGCATACAGTAATGGCTGAGTTCAATCCTGACAGCATAGGAATAGCGAACGGCAATTTTTTCGGACTGCCGTGTACAGAAAGTGAGGCTGACACAGTCCTGATCCAGATTCCCTGGGACGCAACGGTGTCCTATGGAAAAGGTACAGCTGAGGGTCCGGCGGCAATGCTTGACGCCTCTCTTCAGGTGGACCTTTATGATGAGAAGATTCCTGGAGCGGCGGACATGAAAGTCTGGACTCTTCCACAGGACGGTTCTCTGACGGAACTTAACCAGGGAGCACGGGTCCTGGCCGAGCAGGTTATCGGAGCTTTGGAAGCCGGTGAGGATCCGATGGCTCTGGAGGCTCTGTGCGAACAAGTCAACGGATACTCCGGAAAACTAAATGACTATGTCGGGAAGACTTCGGAAAAATATCTTTCACAGGGCCGCAGAGTAGCGGTGGTAGGCGGTGAGCACAGTGTGCCTTTAGGACTGATCAAGGCGCTGTCCGGACGTCATCCCGGAATGGGAGTTCTGCATATCGACGCTCACTCGGATACCCGTGAGGCATACGAGGGGTTCAGGTATTCCCATGCGTCCATGATGTACAATGTGATGCGCGAGGCTCCTGGTGTCAGCCGCATCACTCAGGTGGGGATCCGGGACTTCTGTTCAGCAGAGCATGACCTGATCACCTCCTCGGACCTTTTCTCCCCCTTCACGGATTTCCGCCTGAAAGAGATGCTTTTTAGCGGAACTCCATGGAACACGGTCTGCGAAAGTATTATTGCCACTCTCCCACAGGAGGTGTATGTCAGTTTCGATATAGACGGACTTACTCCCGAGTACTGTCCCGGTACCGGCACTCCTGTACCGGGCGGACTGACATTTGCCCAGGCGGACTGGCTGCTGTATCGCCTGGCGCTCTCCGGGCGCAGGATTATAGGCTTCGACCTATGTGAGGTGGCACCTGGCAACAGCGGAGACTGGGATGCCAACTCCGGGGTCCGGATGCTTTTCAAACTACTTGTGTATTCGACTTTTTCTTTTAGGGAAAAATGATTATATTTGTAGGCTTGATAATCTAAACAAACCTATACCAAATGATCGACCCGAAAATGTACGTGCTTCGCAGACGTGTGCTGCTCGAAAAGATTCTTCACAGTAGTATGACAGGAGGGGTGCTTCTCCTGATTTGTGCGGTGGTGGCCGTAACGGCCGCAAATGTTCCGGCCTTGAAATGGCTTCATCATTTCTGGGACATTGATTTTGGATTCATGTTCGGGGAATTTTCCTTCAATATGCCGGTCCGTCAATGGGTTGACGATGTGCTGATGGCTGTATTCTTCTTTTCGGTGGGCCTTGAGATCAAGAGAGAGCTGCTGGTGGGAGAACTGTCAACGATGAAAAAGGCAATGTTGCCTATGTTCGCCGCTTTGGGAGGAATGATATTCCCGGCCCTCATTTACACATACTTCAATGTCGGTACTCCCTCTGCATCCGGCTGGGGAATCCCCATGGCTACTGATATTGCCTTCGCGATAGGCGTCCTGTCACTTCTAGGCAGGCGCTGCCCGGTAGGCCTCAAAGTACTGCTGGTGGCCCTTGCCGTGGTGGACGATATAGGCGCCATCATAGTGCTGGCGGTATTCTATCCTGCACATGAGATACATCTGATGTATCTAGTGTACGCGGCTTTGGTCGTGATCGTTCTTATTCTGCTCAACAGGGCCGGCATACGGACTCTGCTGATATATCTCCTGCTCGGTCTGGTACTGTTCATATTCGTATTCATGTCCGGAATTCATGCTACCATAGCTGGAGTAATACTCGCAATGACCATTCCCGCAAAGACCTCTACAGGAGACATAAGGGCGTTTACCGGACCGGATTCTCCGCTGGGTAAACTTGAAACAGCGCTGCATCCTTGGGTGAATTTCCTGATTATGCCTATATTTGCACTCGCTAATGCGGGGGTGGTGATAGACTCATCCTCCATAGGTCATGGCTCTATGCCGGCTGTTGTCCCGGGAGTATTCTTCGGGCTGCTGATAGGCAAGCCTGTTGGAATTTTCCTGTTCAGCTGGCTGGCTGTCAAGCTGCGGATTGCCGGAAAGCCTGAGGGAACGAAGTGGCTTCAGATTTTCGCTCTCGGCATACTGGGAGGTATAGGATTTACGATGTCAATATTTATTGACAATCTGGCATTTGCCGATCCAGCCCTGATAAATGCCGGAAAGTTTTCGATTCTCGCCACCTCATTTTTAGCTGCTTGCCTGGGTTTAGCGGCACTATATTTGACGACAAAAAAAGATGATAAAAACAACGTTTTTTAAAATGAAAAGATTTGCAATTGTAATCGCCGCCTCATGTGCGGCAGTACTCGCGCTCTCATCCTGCGCCGGAACTTACCAGAAGGGCAACAAAGCCCCTGAAATCACAGATGCCCAGAGAGATACCGTCAGCTATGCATTGGGTATGTACTATGGCAAGATGATGACTTCATCTCCTTTCGGAGAGATTAATCTCAATCAGCTCAAAAAGGGTTTCGAGGACGTGATCAACGAAAGGGAGACTATGCTCGACGAGCATAACCTGGGTATGATTATCCAGAGCCATCTGATGATTATGCAGGCATATCAGGCTACCCGTAATCTTGAGGAGGGCAATGAGTTCCTGGCAGCCAACAAGGAGAAGGAAGGAGTCGTGGAGACTGAGAGCGGGCTCCAGTACATCATTGAGGAAGAGGGTACAGGCATTGCTCCCGCAATGACCGATACAGTGGAGGTCAATTATGAAGGCCGTCTGCTTGACGGTACCGTCTTCGATTCTTCCTACGAGAGAGGCGAGACCACCACATTCCCCCTCAACAGAGTCATCAAGGGATGGAGCGAGGGTCTTACTTATATTAAGGAAGGAGGCAAGATCCGTCTGTTCATCCCCGCTGAGCTCGGTTACGGTGAGCGCGGAACAGGTCCCATCCCCGCCAACAGCACCCTGATTTTCGATGTGGAGCTGATTAAGGTGTCAAAGGCAGCGGAAAAGCCTGAGAAGAAGTAAAATACAGAGCGATGAACAAGAGGAGTATCATCATCTGCTCAATAGTGGCGATACTGCTGCTGGCAGGTATAGGCTGGCTCTTTTTCTCCTTGTTTTTCAGAGGAGAGGGAGAAACTGTCAGTACGGACCGGCTTACTGACGGGGTAGAGGCTGTGCCTTCAGATGCCATATTCCTCTTTGAAGCCGGGGCTCTGTCCGAAATAGAAAGACTGACAGACGACGGGAGCGCTCTCGGAAAGTTGCTGGCGAGCGTTCCCGCCGCTGCGTCTGATTGGAAGGCCGCTCTCTCGATGCATTATTCGAGCAAGAATGCGGTCGCTCCCCTGCTGGTTCTCTCCCTTCCGGAGGATGAGGACGCGGATGCATTCATGGACCGTATCCTCCACGAGTGCGGTGGGGTGGTGGATAAGCGTTACGGATCGGTGACAGTGCATAAGTCCGCTGTTCCTGATGCCTCGTTTGCAATTTACGGTCATTTTCTTATCGCAAGTCCATCGCTGGTGATAGTGGAGTCCTCTCTCCGCCACCTGGAGAACGGCACTTCTATTAAGGATGCTCCTCTGTATGCCCGTATATCAGGTGTGACTTCCGACAGAGGAGTGCTTCATCTTAGTTTCGATAATCTCGGAAAGCTGTTTTCAGGTGCGGCCGGAGCCGGATATGTGCGCTATGCCTCATTTTTCCAGAGCTTCGCTGACTGGGGGGCTTTTGGAGAAGGAGACGGGAACAGTCCTATGACCTTTGACGGAAGGGTTCTGGGGATGAGAGCCGGGGAGAATTTATCGGATGTGCTTCTGACCCAGCGCGGCCGTAGGCCCGAGATATTCACTGTGGCGCCTTATTCCTCTTCCTATGTCCTGACCGTTCCTATTACTTCCTATCAGGATTACATAAAAGCATACAGGGCTTATGTCGCGGCTCAGGGCAAAAAGAAAGATTATGACTATATCAATGCCGTACTGCCATCGGAGGATGCTGGAGGCATGACTTCTGCTGAATTTGTAGAGTCGCTGAAACTCGGCGAAATAGGAGTGTTCTCCGCTCCGTTTGAAGGAATCGGGGAACGGAAGATTCTGGCCATGCGGAGCCAGGACCCCGCCGGAGTCATGGGCAGCTGGAGTGAACCGGTAAATGACTATCGTTTCAAAGGCTACGTACCGGCTCTGTTGGGCAGTGTGTTCGCACCGTCGTCCGAGGACTGCTGGTGCGTACTCGGAGAGTGGATTCTGGTCGGAGGACGCGAGGAACTGAATGCTGTCCGGAAAGACTGGGCACAGGGAACATATTTCTCGTTGTCTGAGTACCTTGCGCAGACTCCCGCTGCGGGCGAACTCCGTGAGTTATCCAATTTCTCCATGATGATCAATACCGGGAGGTTCGCCGATACCCTGGTTTCTTATTTCAAGGAACCCTATTCCCGCATATTGCGGCCCCATCTGGGAGTCCGTAATTTCGAGCTGCTTGCAGTCAATATGTTCAAGGTGGGCGGCTCGCTCGGTGTCCGTTCATCCCTGTACAGGGAGGATCTGGCGGCACTGCCTCAGCCCAAGGGCGTTGAGGATGGGGAGACTCCCGCTGTTGTCGAGGACGTGCAGGTGACTGTGCCCGGTGGACCTTTTCCTGTCACGAATTTCATAGACGGATCCACCAACTATCTGGAGCAGTTGATCAATCACGACCTGCGTCTGCTCAACAGTTCCCGCCGTCCGGTATGGACCGTCAAGTTCGACAAGCCGCTCTGCGGGACGGTGAGGCAGATAGACTATCTCAAGAACAATAAGCTGCAGATGCTCTTCGGTGCCGGGGAGAGCATCCACCTGCTGGACCGTCTGGGACGGACAGTGGGACGGTTCCCCATAAGTCTGGGCAAGGAGATACTTCTCGGCCCCGACGTGTATGATTTCAAGGGCAATAAGGATTATACCCTGATGGTGCTGCATACTGACAATACTCTGGTGCAGTACGATATAGACGGCAAGCCGCTTCCCGGCTGGAAGCCGGTGACTCTGGCGGAGCGCATAATCTCCCTGCCGGAGCCGCTGACTGTCGGAGACGGCAGGTACTGGGTGGTGAGGACTTCCTACCAGACCCTGATATACCGTGCGGATGGCACGATATGTGCTGATTTCAGCAAGAAACGCAAACTGACCAGGGATACGCAGGTCGAGCCGCTGTCCTCCCATGAGGTGGGAGTCACCACGGCGGACGGACGTGCGATGGTCCTGGACCTGAACGACGGTTCGTTCAGAAAACGATAGTGATAGAATTAGTATGTTCAGTCTTATAATGACATTCATCATAGGTGCGCTGGTGCTCATAGTCGCCTTGCCGCTCCTCTTCCTCAAGGTTCTCCACGGACGCATCCGCAATATCGGGCGCCGTAGGGAAAACCGCGAGGGCGAGGTGACGGTGTCCGGCCAGGACGCTACTGCCGGTGAGAAGATAATCGGGGACCACGTAGGAGAGTATGTGGACTTCGAGGAGGTGGATGACAGGAAGAAATAGATTTAGCAGAGATTACCGATGAGCGCCTTTAAACGTATCCTTTCCTATGCCAGACCCTACAGCCGTTTTTGGCCGGGATATCTGGCTTTCTCCATATTGTCCGTAATATTCGGCGTGGTCAACTATGCCCTGATCAAGCCTCTGCTGGAGGTCCTGTTCGACCCGGACGCAGTGGAGAAGTTCTCGGCCATGCCGGAATTTTCCCTGACGGTGGATTATTTCTACGGAGTGTTCCAGTACTACCTTACCAGGATCTTGGAGGCCAGCGGCCCTCTCAAAGGACTGATGTTCGTGTGCGTGGTGCTGATCATCACCTCTTTCCTGTCCAACCTGACCAGGTTCCTCTCCCAGAAGATACTGGTCAACATGAAGACATACGTGATGAAGAACATCCGCACCGACCTGTTCAACAAGATAACCCGTCTCAACGTCGATTATTTCAAGCAGAAGCGTACCGGAGACATCCTCTCCAGCGTCTCCAACGATGTCAACGAGGTGCAGAACAGCGTGGCGAGCAGTTTCCACATCCTCTTCCGGGAGCCGCTGCTTATCATAGGTTTCCTGATAGGCCTGTTCTACATGTCGCCCAAGCTGACCATACTCACGCTCATAACGCTACCCATCTCCGCCTTCGTCATAGGAGCCGTGACCCGCAAGCTCAAGCGCGGCGCTACGCGGACCCAGGCACTGATGGGGCAGATCATCAGCCACTTCGAGGAAGCCATCTCGGGCGTGAGGATCATCAAGGCCTTCAACGCCCAGAAATACGTGCGCGACCATTTCGACCGCACCAACGAGGAGCACAAGAGCGTGAGCCGGGCCATGTACACCCGTCAGGAACTGGCCTCGCCCCTGTCCGAGTTCCTGGGCATATCGGTGGCCGCGGCCGTCCTCTTTTACGGCGGTATCCTGCAGATGAAGGGCGAGCTGGGCATGAGTCTCTCGGGATTCATCGTCTACATTGCCTTCTACTGGAGGGTGCTGGAGCCGTCGAAGGCCATAGCGGCGGCTTACTCCAATGTGCAGAAGGGCCTGGTGTCCGGCAACAGGATATTCGCCATCCTCGACGCCGAGCCCTCCATCCGCAAGGCTGATAACCCGGTGCACATATCGGAGTTCAAGGAGTCCGTCGAGTACCGTCACGTGTCCTTCAAGTATTCTGCGGACTATGTGCTCAAGGATATCAGCATCACCATCCCCAAGGGCAGGATGGTGGCAGTCGTAGGCCCCTCCGGAGCCGGTAAGTCCACTTTGGCCGACCTGCTGCCCAGGTTCTACGATGTCACTGACGGCGGTATATTCATAGACGGTACGGATATCCGGCAGTATTATCCCAAGGAACTCATCTCCCTGATGGGCATCGTGACCCAGGAGGCGATACTGTTCAACGATACTGTCCGCAACAACATCACCTTCGGAATGGAGGACGTGCCCGATGAGGATGTCATCCGTGCGGCCAGGATCGCCAACGCCCATGAGTTCATCACCCAGATGCCTGAGGGTTATGACACCAACATAGGAGACCGCGGCGGCAAGCTTTCCGGCGGTCAGCGGCAGAGAATCGCCATCGCCCGGGCGGTGCTCAAGAACCCCCCGATCCTCATCCTGGACGAGGCCACCTCGGCCCTCGACACCGAGAGCGAACGTCTGGTGCAGGATGCCCTCACCAAACTGATGGAAAACCGTACCTCCATCGTCATCGCCCACCGTCTCTCCACCATCCAGCATGCCGACGAGATACTCGTCATGAAGGAAGGCCGTATCGTGGAGAGAGGCTCCCACTCGGAGCTGCTGGCCTCCGGCGGGCTCTACTCGCACCTGTGCGAGATGCAGACATTCAATTAATTGTAAATAACTAAAACCGAAAATATGGAACAACCTAAATCATTGAACAAAATCATCGAAGCGAGCATCAAGAAAAACTGGGACTGTCCCGCACTCTCCGACTACAACGGAGTGACCCTCTACTACCGGGACGTGGCCCGCAGGATCGAGAAGATCCACATCATGCTCGAGATGTGCGGACTGCAGCGCGGCGACAAGATCGCCATCTGCTCCAGGAACCAGGCCAACTGGGCCGTATCATTCCTGGCCGCCCTGACCTACGGAGCCGTGCCCGTTCCCCTGCTGCACGAATTCAAGAGCGGAAACATCTATCATCTGGTGAACCACTCCGAAGCCCGCGTCTTCTTTGTGGGTGACATGGTGTGGGAAGGTCTCTCCCAGTCGGAGATGCCCGGCCTCGACGCCATCATCCTGATGAACGATTTTTCCCTGCTCTACGCATCCAATGAGAAGATAACCCATACCCGGGAGCACCTCAACGAGCTCTTCGGCAAGAAATATCCCCGGAGCTTCCATCCGGACTGTGTAAATTACTACGAGGACTCCCCCGAGGAGCTGGCCATGATCAACTATACCTCCGGAACTTCCGGATTCTCCAAAGGAGTCATGCTGCCGTACCGTTCCCTGCTCTCGAACGTCCTTTTCGGCTTCGAGGTGCACGGCCATCTGGACAATGCCTCCAACTGCGTGTCCATGCTCCCTACCGCCCACATGTACGGTATGATGTTCGAGTTCCTGGTGGAGTTCTGCTCCGGCAGCCACGTGCATTTCCTCACCAGACTCCCGACCCCCAAGATCATCCTCGACGCCATGGGCTCCGTCAAGCCCGACCTTATCGTCACCGTACCTCTGGTCATCGAGAAGATTTACAAGAAGAAGCTCGAGCCTATCATCAACCGCAGGGACATCCGCCTGCTGCTCAGGCTTCCCGTCATTGACGAGAAGATACTCAAGAAGATCAACAACCAGCTCGACGAGGCCTTCGGCGGCAAGTTCGACGAGGTGATTATCGGAGGTGCAGCCTTCAACCGCGAGGCCGAGGCATTCTTCCGCCGTATCGGATTCCGATTCACCGTGGGCTACGGCATGACAGAGTGCGGTCCCATCATCACATACGCCCGCTGGAACCAGACCAAGCTCTACTCCTGCGGCAAGGCTGCCCCGAGGATGCAGATTATGATAGATTCTGCCGATCCCCAGAACGTGCCCGGTGAGATTCTGGTCAAGGGCGACAACGTCTTCCTGGGCTATTACAAGAACGAAGAGGCTACTGCCGAGGCATTTACCGAAGACGGCTGGTTCCGTACCGGAGACATGGGTGTGATTGACTCCGACGGATTCCTGTTCATCAAGGGCCGCTGCAAGAGCATGATTCTCGGTCCTTCCGGACAGAACATCTATCCCGAGGAGATAGAGGGCGAGATCAACAATATGCCCTACGTAATCGAGTCCCTCGTGATAGAGGACAACGGCGGACTCCGCGCCCTGGTCTATGCCGACACCGAGCTGGCTGCCGCCGACGGGCTTACCAAGGACGAGATGCTGGCCAGGATACAGCAGAGCGTCAAGGAGATGAACACCCATCAGCCCAATTACTGCAAGGTGGGAGCCGTCGAGCTCTTCCCCGAGGAGTTCGAGAAGACCCCCAAGAAGAGCATCAAGAGATATCTCTATCAGAGAACCAACAACTAGTTTATTTTCAGAACAATATGACCAAACAGGAACAGTTTGACCGCAGCTATCTGGAAATGGCCAGGGTATGGGCGAAGAACTCCTACTGCACGCGCAGGAAGGTGGGCGCCCTGCTGGTCAAGGACCGGATGATCATCTCGGACGGCTTCAACGGGACCCCCTCCGGTTTCGAGAACATCTGCGAGGATCCCGCAACAGGTAAGACCAAGCCCTATGTGCTGCACGCCGAGGCCAATGCCATCACCAAGGTAGCCAAGTCCGGTAACAACAGTCAGGGAGCGACCCTCTATGTCACCGACGCACCCTGCCTGGAGTGCGCAAAACTCATTATCCAGGCCGGGATCAAGCGGGTGGTATACCTCATAGAGTACAGTGTGCGCGACGGTATCGAACTGCTCCGCAGGGCCGGTATCGAGGTCTGCAAATATGATATGCTGTAGCCATGCCTGAACCTGACAGACTGAAGATACTTAGAAACGTCCTCTGGGCCCTGATTCTACTCATGACCGGGGGAATCATTGCCAATCTGACGAACCGTAGGGCAGAGCGTCAGACCATGCTGGACTCCGGTCATGGCTGGGACAAGATCAGGCTGGTGCTGGAGCAGATAGAGCAGAACTATGTGGACAGCATCGACTACGACAAGGTGACAGAGGATATCCTGCCGCTTATACTCCGCGAGCTGGACCCGCACTCGGTCTACCTGCCGCCCAAGAGCCTGGAGGAGGCCAACGCCGAACTGGAAGGCAATTTCGACGGCATCGGTGTGACATTCAACGTACCGGAGGATACTGCCATCATCATCAGCGTGATAGCCGGCGGACCCTCCGAGCGGGCCGGACTGCTTTCCGGGGACCGGATCATAGCGGTGGACGGTCGGACCGTGGCCGGCGTGAAGATCAACCAGGACTCCCTGGTCGGCATGCTCAAGGGAGTCTCAGGCTCAGTCGTGCACCTGGACATCATGCGCGACCAGGAGATGGTGGAATTCGATGTGACCCGCGACAAGATACCGGTCAAGAGCATCGACGTGTCCTACATGATAGACGATACGACCGGATATATGAAACTTTCCAAGTTCACCAGAACCAGTCATGCCGAGTTCTCGGCGGCTGTACCTGCTCTGCTGGAGGCCGGCATGACCAGGCTGATATTCGATCTGCGGGACAATACCGGCGGTTATCTGGACCAGGCCCTGCTGCTGTCCAATGAGTTCCTGCCTGCGGGAAGCCTGATCGTCTATATGGAGGGAGCCCACCGTCCGCGTCAGAACTTCTACGCCGACGGCACCGGGCAGTGTCAGGACATCCGGCTGTCCGTGCTGGTCAATGAAGGCAGCGCCTCTTCCAGCGAGATATTCGCCGGAGCCATGCAGGACAATGACCGGGCTGTCATCTACGGCCGCAGGACCTACGGCAAGGGCATGGTGCAGGAACCCATCTTCTTCACCGACAACTCCGGTATCCGTCTGACGGTGGCACGTTTCTATACCGCTACGGGAAGGTGCATCCAGAAGCCTTACGTGCCCGGCGATGACCTGGGCTATGTCTACGATATCTACGAGAGATACGAGCACGGTGAGATGACCAGCGCCGACAGCATAGTCCGCAACGATTCCCTGCGCTATGAGACGCCCAAGGGCAAGGTAGTCTACGGCGGAGGCGGTATCATCCCCGATGTATTCGTGCCTGTGGATACGGTAGGGGTGACCGACCTGCTGGTGCGTATCAACCGTCAGGCCCTGGCTGTCAAGTATTCGTCGGAAGTCGCTGACAGGTACCGCTCATCCCTGCGTCAGGTGAAGACGCTGGATGATCTCAACGCACTGCTGGACAGCATGGATCTCGAGGCCGGTTTCCTGTCCTATCTCTCCCGCTGCGGAGTCGATGTGGACCGCCGTCAGTGGGCTGTCTCCGGCGACATCGTCCTCGTCCAGCTCCGCGCCCTCGTCGGCCGCTACTCCCCCCTGGACGACCGCGCCTTCTATCCCATCATCGCGGCGATTGACAATGTCATTCAGGCTGCTGTCATCCCACAGTAACAGTAACGCCTTTATAGGCGGCCGTCACCCTGCGGTTGCATGCAGCAGCGCCTTTTGCCACAACGCCTTGCCGAGTTGCTGGCCGCACCTTCTACCACCTGCCGCAATGGCAGCATTTCCCGCGATTTGCTGCCGTTGTGTTTGCGACATTTGCTGTCACCTCCCGTTACAGCGACTCTGGGCAGCATTTCATTTTCTAGCCCTTTCCGCAATGGCACTGTTTTCCGCATTTCTCTGCCGTTGTTGAAAAATGCGTGAACGAATTTGAATCGTTCGCATACACTTATTTGTCAGAAATACTGGAAATGTTGAGGTGAAAAACCGAGGGGATAGGGCAGAGTGCCTTTCCGGCTCAAGGATGAATCCCGAAATCAGCAGGGTACCCTAATACCCGGCAGGTACGGTCTTCAAGCCCGCTCAATCTTGCCGAAACGTAAAAGTGCAATCACTTTGATCCGGGCAAGCCTGACAATCTCCGCTCTGATGGAGATTATCACGAATGTGCAATGTGTTCTCTTTATCATGATAAAATATAAATTAGCTTTAGCTGTAGAACAATTGACTTCTCGTAACAACTACCTCCCCTCGGTAACAATCGGAAACAAAAACAGACACCCACTTAGGGATGGATGCCTGCCTTGGTTAGCTAAAGCTATTTTATCATGTTTCTGCAAAGGTAATACGAATTACTTGAAAAGCAAAAGAAATCTGCCGGCGCATGTGAATCCCATATCCATTCGGAGCACCGACAATAGGAGCGAAGCGACCAAGTCCTCCCCATCGGGGAGGATTTAGGAGGGGGTGGATAAAGGAGCCCGAAGGCTCCGGTCCTGTTCCGGGCACTAAAAAAGGTCGGTGGAAACCCACCGACCTTTTTTAGTGCCCGGAACAGGACTCGAACCTGCACAGCCTTGCGGCCACTAGTCCCTGAAACTAGCGTGTCTACCAATTTCACCATCCGGGCAGACACTTCCTTTTTTCAAAGGGACTGCAAAGATAGTGCTTTTTTTGTATATCGCAAATTATTTTTTGAGGCGGGGCTGAAGATACATGATGCAGGCCAGACATGCGGCGATACTGATGATGCCGCCGATGTAACCTATGGCTCCGACATTGATCCCTGAGCATACCAGGCCGCCGATGAGGGCGCCGCCGCCGATGCCGACATTGAAGATGCCGGAGTAGATGGACATGGCCACGGATGTGCCTTTCGGTACATTGCGGATGACTTCGGACTGGAAGACCATGCCGAAGAATGTGTAGGAGAGGCCCCACAGGGCGAGCAGGGCGATGACGCTCTGGACGGACCATGCGGCGGGGCGGAGGAGGAAGAGTCCGGCGCATATTCCGATGACGGCCAGGCGCATGAGCAGGCTGCGGTGACGCTCGTAGTACCGGGAGAAGATTACGCTGCCCACCAGCCCCATGATGCCGAAGAGGGTGAGTAGCAGGGTGGTGGTGCTTTCCTTCAGTCCGGCGGTCTGGGCCATGAACGGCTCGATGTAGCTGTATGCCGTGAAATGGGCCGTTACCAGAAGCACTGTCACCAGGTAGAGCGGAGGCAGGGCGGGTATCTTGAGCAGTTCCGGCAGCTGTTTGAAGGAGAACGCTTTCTCCCCCTCGGTCCGGGGCAGCACTAAACTCAGGAAGAGCAGTACCGCGAAGGAGATCAGGCCTATGATGAGGAAGGTGTTTCTCCAGCCGGTGGCTATGCCTATCGCCCGTCCCATAGGCAGGCCGACTATCATTGCTATCGACGAGCCGGCCACTATCATGCTCAGGGCAGCGGCCTTGCGGCCTTCAGGCGCTATCTTGACCGCCAGCGGCGTGACTATCGACCAGAAGATGGCATGGGCGCAGGCCACTCCGATACGGGATGCCATCAGCATCCAGTATCCGGTGGACATGGCCGAGATGATGTGACTGACAGCGAAGAGGGCCACTATCCCGCACATCAGCCGCTTGGACTCCACGCCGGAGACGAGGATCATCAGAGGCAGGGACGTGAGGGCTACGACCCAGGCATAGATGGTGATCATGAGTCCGGCCTTGGACTCAGTTATGGCGAAATCGGCCGCAATGTCGCTCAGCAGCCCGATGGGAATAAATTCCGAAGTGTTGAAAATGAATGTAGAAAAGGTCAGAGCCAGCAGCGGCAACCACTCTCTCACCGCGCTCCTTCTTCCGATTGTGATATTTTGCATAAAGTCTCTTTTGAAAAAATCGCGCAAATATAGTAACTTCGCAGGTTATTGCAAATCATCTGAAATTTTATATGAAAATGAGAAGATTCATCCTTTCAGCAGCGCTGTCGGTCTCTGTCTGCCTGGCAGCAGCGGCTCAGCCTTACGGGGAAAACAGGACCCTGCCGGCGGATTCAGCCTGGGGCAATCCCCGGGTCAATGAGGTGAACCGTGCTCCGATGCATGCCACTCTCGATATAGAGAATCTCCCGACAGTCTCTCTTCACGGACTGTGGAAGTTCGACTGGGTGGAGAATGCTTGGGACCGTCCGGAGGACTACTACCGTACCGACTACGATGACAAGGGGTGGGGGACCATCCCCGTGCCCGGCATGTGGGAACTCAACGGCTACGGAGACCCGGTCTATGTCAATAACTGCTATGTGTGGCGCAATTTCTTCGAGAGCCGTCCGCCCCAGATTCCGGAGCAGCAGAACCACGTGGGCACCTACCGCCGCTGGATAGAGATACCCGCCGGCTGGAAGGGACAGGATGTATTCGCGCATTTCGGCTCAGTGACATCCAACATCACCCTCTATGTCAACGGACAGTACGTGGGATACAGCGAGGACAGCAAGATGGAGGCGGTCTTTGACATCACACCTTATATCACGCCCGGAGAGAAAAACCTGCTCGCCTTCCAGGTATTCCGCTGGTGCGACGGCACCTATCTCGAGGACCAGGACTTCTGGAGGCTCAACGGTGTGGCACGTGAAAGCTATCTCTATGCCCGCAGTCCGGAGCGTCTTCTGGCTCTGGAGGCTACCCCGGACCTTGACGCATCCTATAAGAACGGTACCCTGGCTATTAAGGGCAAGGTGACGGAAGGAGTGCAGAATGTGGGTCTTACCCTTACCTCTCCCGAGGGCAGGACGGTATGGACGGCGGTGGCCAATATCTCCGCTGACGGTACGTTCAAGGCTACGGCCAGTCTCCGCTCTCCCGCAAAATGGACGGCAGAGACCCCCTCTCTCTACCGTCTGGACGCTGTGGTGACCGGAGTCAAGGGTGTGACGGAGAAGGCTTCGGTCAATGTAGGTTTCCGCAAGGTGGAGATCCGCGGCGGTCAGCTCCTGGTCAACGGTCAGCCCGTCCTTATCAAGGGTGTCAACCGTCATGAGGTCAGCCCCCGCGGCGGGTATCTGGTGACTGAGGAGGAGATGATCCGCGACATTAAGATAATGAAGAGCCTCAACATCAATGCAGTGCGCACATGCCACTATCCCAACGACCCCCGCTGGTATGACCTCTGCGACCGCTATGGCCTATATGTGATAGACGAGGCCAATATAGAGTCCCACGGCATGGGTTACGGTGAGAAGACCCTGTCCAAGAATCCCGCTTACGCTCAGGCCCACCTCGAGAGGAATCAGAGAATGGTGCAGAGGGACTTCAACCACCCCAGCATCATCATCTGGAGCCTGGGCAACGAGGCCGGCTTCGGAGACAACTTCATAGCCTGCTACGAGTGGATCAAGGCCTACGACCCCTCGCGTCCCGTGCACTATGAGCAGGCCATCAACCGCAAGGATTTTGAGAAGACCCGCTATACCGATATCTACTGCCCGATGTACTATAACTACGACAACTGCGAGAAGTATCTGGCGACTGATCCTTCCAGGCCTCTGATCCAGTGCGAGTACGCTCACTCTATGGGCAACTCCATGGGCGGTTTCGGCGAGTACATGGACCTCGTCCGCAAGTATCCTAAGTACCAGGGCGGTTTCATCTGGGACTTCGTGGACCAGTCGATCATACGGTTTGAGCCGGACGGCCGCTCCACGGCCACCTACGGCGGCAGCTACAACAAGTACGACGCCTCCGACGACAACTTCAACAACAACGGCTTCATTGCCTCCGACCGCACCCTCCATCCTACAGCCTACGAGGTGGGTCACGAGTACCGCTCGATCCTCACTACATCCGAGGACCCCGCGTCGGGAAGGATACAGATCTACAACGAGAATTTCTTCACTGGCCTCTCCGACTATCTTCTCTCCTGGGAACTGATGGCTGACGGCCGTATCGTCGCTTCCGGAGTCGTGGATGACCTGCGTGTGGCGCCTCAGGCTACAGAGACAGTCACCCTGCCCGTAGCGGAGCAGATTGCCGCCTGCGGGGATGCCTCTGACCTTATGATCAACGTGCGCTACAGCCTCAAGTCGGCCCAGGGCCTGCTCGATGCCGGCACAGTGCTGGCCTACGACCAGATTGCGGTACGCGAGTTCGATGCGGCAGCGGCTTACAGGGAGCGTATCGACCGCAATTTTACCAAGGCTGCGGCTCCAGTGCTGTATGAGGACGCCTACCTTTATTATATAGAGGGCAACGGCTGGCGGGCTGAGTTCAGCAAGAGCGACGGCTGGCTGGAGAGACTGGTCACTACCGGCCATCAGCATGCCTCGGACCTGACCTATACCGGCGGCAATTTCATCCCGGACTATCAGCCTTCGGCCCGTACCACACAGCCCTTCTCCACCGGAGTGGACCTGCTGAGCGAGCCCCTGCGCCCCAACTTCTACCGTGCCGTCACGGACAACGATGACGGGGCCGGACTCCATTACCGCAGCGGAGTATGGCGTGATCCCGGCCTGAAACTCAAGGATATCAAGGCATCCCGGACAGACCGCGGAGTCTCCGTCGAGGCCGAGTACAGTATGGAGAAGGTGGGAGCAGTCCTGAAAATGTCCTACCTGCTCAACTCCGAGGGCGAGATAGCCGTCACTGAACACATGATACCCGGAAAGGACCAGGAGGTCAATCCTCTGCTGCGCTTCGGCATGACCATGGCCATGCCCGGCCGCTTCGACCGCGTGAGGTATTACGGCTACGGTCCTCACGAGAACTACGCTGACCGCAGCCGCTCCGCCATGATAGGACTTTACAGCGCCGACGTGGAGGACCTCTACCAGTATGACTATGTCCGTCCCCAGGAGAGCGGTGCCCGCACCGGCCTGAGATACTGGAAAGTGGTGGACCGCATAGGCCGGGGTCTGGAGATAACCGCCTCGGTGCCCTTTACTGCCACTTCCCTGAACTATTCGACGGAGGACCTGGACCTGGCCTCCCCTTCATACGTCCGTCACCCGTCCGAACTCGTTCCCCGCGAGGACACCTACGTCAGCTTCGACCTCAGGCAGATGGGCCTCGGCTGCGTCACCTCCTGGGGCGCCCTGCCTCTGGAGCAGTATATGCTGCCCTACGGCGAGTACACATTTGAATTCATAATCAAAATCCTATAAATCACAGAGAAAATGAAAGAGTACAAACGTTATCTTGTCACCTCCGCTCTGCCTTACGCGAACGGACCTGTCCACATCGGTCACCTGGCGGGAGTCTACGTGCCCGCCGATATCTACGTCAGATATCTCCGAATGTGCGGCAGGGACGTGTTCTTCGTAGGCGGCTCGGACGAGCACGGGGTGCCCATCACCATCCAGGCCCGCAAGCAGGGCTGCTCGCCCCAGGATATCGTGGACAAATACCATAAGTTGATCAAGGACTCCTTTGCTGAACTGGGCATCAGTTTCGACATCTATTCCAGGACTACGTCCAAAACCCATTACAAGACGGCCTCGGAGTTCTTCAGTAAGCTCTACAAGGACGGCAAGTTCATCGAGAAGGAGAGCGAGCAGTACTACGACGAGGAGGCTAAGCAGTTCCTGGCCGACCGCTACATCGTGGGCACCTGCCCCAAGTGCGGCAACGAGGGAGCTTACGGCGATCAGTGCGAGAAGTGCGGCTGCACCCTCAGCCCAGACGAGCTGATCAACCCTCATTCAGCACTGAGCGGCAAGCCCCCCGTGAAGCGCCGTACCAAACACTGGTACCTGCCTCTGAACGAGTATGAGCCCTGGCTCCGCCAGTGGATCCTCGAGGAGCACAAGGAGTGGAAGACCAATGTCTACGGCCAGTGCAAGTCCTGGATCGACGGCGGTCTCCAGCCCAGGGCCGTGAGCCGTGACCTCGACTGGGGTATCCCCGTGCCCGTAGAGGGCGCCGAGGGCAAGGTCCTCTACGTGTGGTTCGACGCCCCCATCGGCTACATCTCCAACACCATCGAGGCCCGTCCCGATGACTGGGAGAAATACTGGAAGAGCCCCGACACCAAGATGGTGCATTTCATCGGCAAGGACAACATCGTCTTCCACTGCATCGTCTTCCCCTGCATGCTCAAGGCCTACGGCGACGGCTACATCCTCCCGGACAACGTGCCCGCCAACGAGTTTCTCAACCTCGAGGGCGACAAGCTCTCCACCTCCCGCAACTGGGCCATCTGGCTCCACGAGTACCTGCGGGACTTCCCCGGCAAGCAGGACGTACTGCGCTACGTGCTCTGCGCCAACGCTCCCGAGACCAAGGACAACGATTTTACCTGGAAGGACTTCCAGACCCGCAACAACTCCGAGCTCGTAGCCATCTACGGCAACTTCGTCAACCGCGCCGTCGTCCTGACCCACAAGTATTTCGACGGAAAGGTGCCCGCCGACCTCAAGCATGAGGCCATAGATGACGAGACCCTTGCACAGGTACCTGCCCTCAAGGCCGCCATCACCGACGCCCTCGAGCACTACCGCTTCCGCGAGGCCCTGAAGGAGGCCATGAACCTCGCCCGCCTCGGCAACAAGTACCTCACCGACACCGAGCCCTGGAAGGTGGCCAAGACCGACATGGACCGCACCGCCTCCATTCTCAGTGTGTCCCTGAAGCTCTGTGCTGACCTTGCCGTCGCATTCGCCCCCTTCATTCCATTTTCCTCGGACAAGCTCCTAACCATCCTGAACCTGCCGAAGGATGTCCTGAAATGGGACAACATAGGACGGGAGGACCTGCTGCCCGCCGGACATCAGCTGGGCAAGGCCGAACTGCTCTTCGAGAAGATCGAGGACGAGGCCATCAACGCCCAGATGGAGCGTCTGGAGAATATCCGCAAGGCCAATGCCGCCGCCGCGGCCGCCGCTGCTCCGGTAGAGCCACAGAAGGAGGAATGTACATTCGATGAGTTCGGCAAGATGGACATCCGCACAGCCACCGTCCTGGAGGCCGAGAGAGTGCCCAAGACCGACAAGCTGCTGAAGCTCACCATCGACACAGGCATCGACCGGCGTGTGATAGTCTCAGGTATCGCCGAGTATTACACCCCTGAGCAGATGGTCGGCAAGCAGATATGCATCCTGGCCAACCTGGCTCCCCGCAAGATCCGCGGCATAGAGTCCAAGGGCATGATCCTGATGGCCAAGCAGCCGGACGGCAAGATGCGTATCGTGGCTCCCGAGGAGAAACTCTGCAACGGAGCGACCGTCGGCTAGACGGCGTATCTCAACGAATCGACTTCGTGGTGCGGTTCGTTTTGTGATTCCCTGATAATCAGGGGGTTGAAAAATTAAGTGCACATTTGCCAGTTTCGAAAGTTGGGCAAATGTGCACTTTAATTTTTGATATTCTGATTATCAACTACTTGCGAAACAGTCTGCACCACGAAGTCGATTCGTTACCATGTCGTGAACAGGCAGTGCTTAATTCCGGATTTTACATTCCGTGCTGCTCGAGGAGTTCCAGCTCCTCGTCGGAATAGATGATGTGGTCGAGCTTGCCGCTGCGGCCGAGTTCCACCAGGATGACAGCGGCGATGATCAGGGCGGCCAGGATGCCCAGGATGATGAAAAGGATGCGGTGGCCTTTCTTTCCGCCGGTGGACGTGGGTTCCGCGGGTTTCGGAGCGGTTTCTGCCTGGGCGGGCTTTTCCGTTCCGGCGGGTGATGCGGCTGCTGTCGGGGTGGGTGCTGATGCGGGAGTTTCTGTTGCTGGCTCCGGGCTTGTCGTCGCCGGAGCAGTCTTCACAGGCTTGAGGGTCACCGGCTCGAACCCGAAGGCTTGTGCGAAGATGCCTCCGTCCTTTTCCGCCACGAAATATACATTGCCCTCGAGGGTGCTCCGCAGTCTTCCGAGTCCGGGGAATTCGATGTTCTTCCTTTCCTGAAGAGTGACTTTGAGCTGCTGCAGGAATGCCTCCAGCTCGGTTGCAGCCGTCTTTCCGTCCATCCCCGTACCGGCAGCGTAGTACCGTGCCACGAGGTCTCCCGCGGCCCTTTCGTCTCCCTTGAACGAGATACGCTTCGAAGGAGGGTAGATGGTCTTGCCGTCCTCGGAAAAATATGCCGGCATGGGCTCCGTCTGGAAATATCCCATCCCTGGCAGCGGAATGCGGTCATTATCAATGATTAACTCCTTGAGCAGGCGGGAGAGAAGAAGGACGTCCATACGATTTTCTTAAAAATTTCTGCACAAAGTTAAATTATTTTTTTGCAAGTAGAAAAAAATATCTATCTTTGCAGTCCCGAAAGGAAAATTCCTCTTTAGCTCAGTTGGTTAGAGCACCTGACTGTTAATCAGGGGGTCCTAGGTTCAAGTCCTAGAAGGGGAGCGAGATTTACTATGTTTTCATAATGTTATTTTTTCCTCCTTGCGCCGTGATGGTGGCAAGGAGGTTTTTTATTCTGCACGTTTTGAGGGCAAACTGCTTCGCCGTCAGCGTCGTAAAGCTCAGTCATTTACGGAAGTAAACTCCTTCGCTTTTCTCCTCGACGGCTTGCATTTTATCCCTCAAAACGCGCAGAATGTGTCGGTGGACAAACTGCTTCGCCGTCAGCGGTAGGAGACGGCGAGCAGGGTGATGTCGTCGGACTGGGGGGTGCCGGCGGTGAAGGCGGCGAGGGAGGCTGAGATGTTGTCGATAAGGGCCTGCGGACTGTCGGCAGGACTGGAGCACAGGTTCTGCAGGCTGGTGGTGCCGAAGAGCTCTCCGGCGGAGTTCATGGCCTCGGTGACGCCGTCAAACCTTCAATTCTTCCAAAACCGAGAGGTTCCCATACTCCAGGATTATCTTCCGACATGACAAGCATACACTCGATGGGATTCTCCTTCTTGTCGTCGTCCCATGCATACATTACGCCTGTTTCTGCTGAAACCTGCATTCTAATCTCTTTGACTGAATCTTTAGGTTCATCATCGCTACAAGCTGTTAGTCCTACCACAGAAAGGAATACCATAAACAGCATTCTAAGAAAAACTTTAGTTTTCATTGTTATATACATTTAATGTAAAAATATTGCATCAACTTTTGCCGAACAACTATTTGCATAATTGTTGAAGAAACCAGCTATTTCAGTATAATATGACTCAATAGAAGAATACTTATCCCGATGTTGGGTGTAGTATTGCAGGCATTTCACCAATTCAGGCGTCCAATAAAAGCCAACAGACATTTCGTCAATCACGCTCTGACGTATTTTATTTTGTGCAACTCTGTTGTCAATCAGATATATAATCACGGCAGCACGGACTATGGATTCATTGACAAGATTTTGCCAAGTCGAATATGCATTTTTATGCATTACTTTCTTTGAGTACGTCAGCATAGCGTTCCCGGCTGTTTCCATAGCCAGAGCAAATTGAGGATTACCGGCAAGAGGATTGACAAACGAGTGATTGAATTCGTGTACTAACGTGCTGAGATACATTTCCGGTTCAGAAGAATAATAAGGTTCTCCGTTATCGTCCAACGCATAACCGATAATTGCATATACATCACGAGGTTTACCCGGTAATTGACGGGACGGACCATAATTACCGCCTCCATTGGTAAATCCTAATATAATCTCAAAGTTGTCAGTTGGAGGCACACCATAAAACTGTTCATACCAGTTCTGATTGAACTTAGAAATAACATTGGTGTCAAAAAGCGAGCAGATTCTTTCATAAAAAGGTTTGTGAGACTCAAAGAAGTTTGCAAAATTACTCTTGTTATAGAAGTCAGAGATTGTGGCGGTAGCCTTCTCCAAATCGACACCTGCCCACCGCCTTTCGGGAGCAACGGAATTGTTGACAAGAACAAAGCCATTATCGGCTTTTTCAAGATTGACGGCAAAAGCCATAGGAGAATCAAAGCCTATCCCGTTGCAGCGGTGAAGACTATCCATCATTTCTACGGCAGGATGATTCTTAGCGTCAGCAAAGTAGTTGTCAATATCGGTTATATAATCGCCACCAATATTCATATTATATTCTTGGAACCCAGCGAGGTGGCATATAATGCTCATTAGCTCTATACGTTCATCGTACCGGGCTTTAATCTTGCCTGTATTGATGCTTTGCCCGTAACTGCAAATCATGAACCAGTTTGCTAACAGTATGACGATTATCCTATTCATGTATCTATTTTTCAATTCCAATTATGTTTACTTTTATCAAGAAGATACCCCAAGATGGGACCAGAAAGGTAGGTGTAACATCTGACAAGCTCGTCTTTCTTCATATAAGATTCAGCTTCCTTGTTGAGTTTATCAATATATCTGACATTCGATGAATATTCTTATTTATTGCACTTCTTGCGAACAATTATTACATTCTTTATTATTAAGATAATACCAGCCAAAATAAATGGAATACTCAAAATTTGTCCCATATTGAAAAACAACGAATCTTCGAAACCTTTTTGATTTTCCTTAGTGTATTCTAAAAGGAATCGCATGAGAAAAATCGCAAAAATACTAAAGCCAAAATAGAAATAACTTCCGACTTTAAACAACTGTCTTTTATATTTATATAAAGAATAAATAATCAGGAAAATAATAAAATAACTTATTGACTCATAAAGTTGTGATGGATGTCTGGGTAAGTCATCAACGTACCTGAAAATAAAAGCCCACGGCAAATCTGTCGGACGTCCAATAATTTCAGAGTTCATTAAATAAGAGATTCTTATAAAAGCTCCACCTAATGGGGCCAAGATAGCTATGATGTCTATTATTTTCGGGAATGGAATATGAACTTTCCGTGAGTATAATAACATGGCAATGAACAAACCTATTGCACCTCCGTGGCTTGCCAAGCCTTTGTATCCTATAAACTCGTAAACACCATTAACATTTTCTCTAAATGGTATGAATATTTCAATTATATGAGAAGAAAAATATTCAAAATCATAAAACAGGCAGTGCCCGAGTCTTGCCCCTCCGAAAATACCAATAACTGCGTATATAAAAAGCTTCTCCATTGCATCAGGAGTATAAATTTTCTCCTTCTTGTATATATGGCCAATTATGTAGTAACACAAAGCAAGACCTGTGACAAAAATCAAACCATAATATTGAATCTTAACTGGCCCAAGACTAAATATTACAGGGTCTATATCCCAATTTATGTATAAAAGGTTATTCATAATAATTAATGATGTTATATTTAACGTAAGTTCAAATACAAAAGTAGTGAATTTCCTATTAAATGAATTTCTTAGCAGAACGAAAATCAGAGTTTTAGGTGGTTTACGATATAAGAAAGCCGCTCGGATTGTGAGCGGCTTTCTTGAAGAATATGAATAGACTGGATTTATTCCTTTATGGAATTGAGGTCACGGAACAGTTTTATGTATTGCGGCCAATAATGGAATATGCTGTAAACAATGCCTAAAATCAGTCCAATTGTCATTATCCAGAAGCCAATACGGTGAAAAGTCCATACGCTCGGCAAAAGAAGGGCGAAAAAGAAAACAAGACACATGCCGATGAATATTTCACCCGATAAAGTCAGCAACTTGATAGTTGCAGTTTTTGAAAAAAGTTGTTTGGGAGAGAGGACGGCTATGTTGATGCTCTTTAATTTGCGGTACAGATAAATGTACCATATTGCACCGATAGCGAGGAACGAAGACAGGTATATTTTCAGATAGAGAGGAAACGAGATTGGATTGATGTTGTAGATTGCCGCAGCCACAAATATAATAGCTACTAAGAGCAAAGATGTATATGCCTTGCGGAATTCTTTTAGTATCTTGGTCTGCGCTGTTTTGGAGGCTGACACATTTATCTTTATATCGGTGTTTGTCTTGGCGAGCACCTGCTCAAGCGTTGACATGCTTTTTTTAAGTTCGTTGAGTTGCATATTACATATGTTTTGAGAGTTTGTCTTTAATACGGTGGATTTTAACTGCAACAGTATTGCGTTTAAGGCCAAGTGTATCAGCTATTTCATCATACGAATACTCATCAAGCCAAAGGAGTATGATAGCTTTCTCCATATCTTCAAGTCTATTAATTAGTGAGTGCAGAACTTGAAGATTCTCCTTTTGCGCATCGTCAATCTCGGAAGAGAGGTCGAGCAGACCAAAATCAACCGATACGGTTTCTATGTTTGATTTTGACGAACGCAAGGCCATGAGTGCCGAATTTACTGCTACCCGATAAATCCATGTAGATATTTTGCTGTCACCTCGGAACTGTTTTAATCCCAGCCAGATGTTGACATAGATTTCTTGCCGAAGGTCATCAAACGGCAATGTGTCGGTAGCATAGAAATAGCTGGCCTTGTTGATAATTCGGGAGTGCTGCTTTATGAGCGAGGCAAAATCCCTTTCGTTAGTTGGTGGGTCTGTCATACTTCGTTAGTTGGTGGGTCTGTCATACTTCGTTTGTTTTGCATCATTAGATGCAGATTTAGCCCCGAAAGTTTCATAAACGCGATTTATTTTAGGTGTTTTTTGTTTCTCTCTGCAAAAGTAGTAATAATCAGGTGAATACACACTCTCCACGAATGATATTTGAAGCTATTGTGCTTGTAGGTTCCTCGTTCTCTATTCACTTGGTGGATTGTTAGTCACCTAAATTCGTATTAGCCGACATTTTACTTCAAGGCGTCCACCACCTGCAAAAAACACTTACCAACTGTTAATATTTAGTTAAATATTACAGCTCAAACTCAAGTCTTTTCTAAATCTTTCATTCCCTCAAAGCAATTTTTTCACTCCCACTTTTCCTTAACTGATAGTTGTACCGTTATTTTCTCATATGGCTGATATTCAGCGATAAAAGTCATTGAAAATCAATTCCACATGTAACGTTGTGAGGATTAGACGGTCAGGCAGGGTCCCACAACGGCAGTGTTTCCCCGGTGATCCGAAAACAGGGGATAGGGGTAGGCCTCCTGATTGCCGGCTGTGCGGGCGGGGCAATCAGGTGCGTGAAACTTTCTGTGGCATGACGATTACTTGTAGGTGAGGGCCAGCAGGGTGATGTCGTCGGACTGGGGGGCTCCGTCGGTGAAGGCGGAAAGGGATGTGTCTATGCCTGACAGCAGGAGGTCCGGTGCGGTGGGCCTGGAAGGGTTGGTCGAGACGGTCTTGGTCTGGCCGGAAGGTGTGGCGGCATCGGCAGCAGCTGTGTCGTCTGCATCGGCGGCATGGGAACTTTCGGGAGTCTGTATGCCGGGTGTCAGTGTTCCGGAGATCTGCGTGCAGAGCTCCAGCAGCCTGGCGGTTCCGAAGAGCTCTTCGCTGCGGCTCATGGCTTCGGTGACTCCGTCGGTGTAGAGCAGCAGGCTGTCTCCAGGGGTCAGGACGGTCTCTTTCTCGCAGTAGGGGACGTCGGGGACGGCTCCGAGGGCGATGTCTCCGGTGGGCTCGAGTAGGGATGCCTTTCCGTCGCGGTGGATGAGAACAGGAGGGTTGTGGCCGGCGTTGCTGTACTTGAGGTGGCCGGTGCTCAGGTCCAGGATGCCGTAGAAGACGGTGACGAACATGTCCTCGACGCTGTCGTTGCTGAGGATCTCATTGGCCTGGCGGAGGCAGTCGGCGCAGGAGGGGCAGGAGAGGGCGATGGTGCGCAGGATGGTCCGGCTGATGGCCATGAAGATGGCGGCGGGGACTCCCTTGCCTGAGACGTCGCCGATGACTATGCCGAGGCGGGTGCCGTCTATCTTGAAGTAATCGTAGAAATCACCTCCGACATATTTTGCGGCTTTCATGCCGGCGGCCAGGTCGAAGCGGCGCCGTATATCCTCCGGGAAGGCGGGCAGCTCCTTGGGCAGGATGGTCTCCTGTATCTCCTGGGCCACGTGCAGGTCGTTCTGGATCGAGGTCAGCTGGGAGTGCTCTTCCTGGGCCTTCTTGACGAAGGCTATCTGCTCGGCGGCCTTCTCGATGGTCCGTTCGAGGTCACCCAGGTCAATGGGCTTGGTGGTGAAGTCGAAGGCGCCCTGGTTCATGGCGCTGCGGATGTTGTCCATGTCGCCGTAGGCGGAGACCATGATGCACTTGAGGGCCGGATTGCGCATCTCGTTGATCTTGGAGAGGAGGGTCAGACCGTCCATCTCGGGCATGTTGATGTCGCTCAGGATGATGTCGAAATCCGGATGCTCGAGGAGCATCTTGAGGGCCTCGACTCCGTTGTGGGCGAAGGAGAACTCGTACTCGCCCTTCTTTATCTTGCGGCGGAAATACTGGGTCAGCAGGATTTCCAAATCTACCTCGTCGTCTACGCTGAGTATTTTGAGTGCCATATGAAATTTCTATTTTTTCAGATTGAGTGGAATGGTGATGATGAACCGGCTGTACTGTCCCGGCTCGGACTCGACTTCTATCTTCCCGCGGTGCTTCTGCTCGATGATGGACTTGGTGATCGACAGGCCGAGGCCAGTGCCCTCGCCCACCGGCTTGGTGGTGAAGAAGGGGGTGAACAGATGTCTGCGGATGTCCTTGGGGATGCCGGTGCCGTTGTCCTCGATGACCAGGCGGGCGCTGTCTCCGTCCCGGCGGAGGGAGATCCGTATGGTGGGAGTGTAACAGCAGTCAGTGGCTCCGCGCGACTTGGAGAAGACGGCGTAGCAGGCGTTGTTCATGATGTTGAGCACTGCCCGGCTGAAGTCCTGGGGTATGACGTTGACCTGGGGGAGGGTCTCGTCGTAGTCCTCCTCGAAGGTGACGTTGAAGTTCTTGTGGTTGGCCCTCATGGCGTGGTAGGAGAGGGCGACGTATTCCTTGGTCAGGCGGCAGAGGTCGGTGGGAAGATATTCGTCCTCCTTGCCGCGGGAGTAGAGCAGGATGTTGCGGATGATGCTGGAGGCCCGCTCGCCGTTCTCACAGATGCGCCGGATGTTGTCCTTGAGGTCTCCCATGATCTCGCCGAGCTCCTCCCGGTCGTCATCGGAGAGACCCTCTCCGGCTCCTGAGAGGATCTCTTCTAAGTCCTCGAGCAGTTTGCCGGACATCTTGCTGAAATTGATTACGAAGTTCAGCGGGTTCTGTATCTCGTGGGCTATGCCTGCGGTGAGCATGCCGAGGGAGGCCATTTTCTCCTGCTTGGCCACCTGCTCCCGGAGCCGGGCCAGTTCCTGGTACGAATCCTCATTCATCGGCTGTGATGTTTTGAGAGTTGGGAATGGTGATGCGGAATTCTGTGTATTCGCCCTGACGGCTTTCCACGTCGATGGTTCCCTTGTGGTTGAGAATCATCTCGCGGCACAGATAGAGGCCGGTGCCTGCGGCCTCTGAGGTGGGTTTGGTGGTGAAGAACGGCTCGAAGATGCGGGACTTGATGGTGTCCTCGATGCCGATGCCGTTGTCTCTTATGGATATCTCGGTCCGGTCGTCCGGCAGGGGGATGACGCGGATTACTATCTCGGGGGAGAAGTTCTGCTTCTGGAGCTTCTTGCTGACGGCGTAGATGCTGTTGGAGATGAGGTGATGCATCACCTTGTTCATCTCGTCGATGCTGATCTCGGCGTTGACGGGAGTGTCGGGCACGTTGAGGCGCAGGTCTATGCCGTTGAGCTCGATGGTCTTGGCAAAATGCTTGCGGGCCAGTTCCACATTGACCTTGCAGACTGTCCGGATGTCGGTGAGGGTGATGTTGCTGTGGCGGGTCTTGATGAGCTCCTCCATGGCCTTGACTATACGGACGGTGTTGCAGCCGTGGCCGTTGATCTTGCTGAGGTTGGTGTCGATGATCTCCAGAGTCTCGCAGATATCCTCGTACTTGTCGGCGGGGATGCTGTCCCGGACGGAGTCTATCTCGCCGCGCAGCTCCTGCAGGGTGCTGATGGTCAGGCCTGAGAAGTTGTTGATGTAGTTGACGGGGTTGAGTATGCGGTCCACCAGACCGGAGGTGAGGTTGCCGACAGTGGCCATCTTCTCCTTGCGCACCAGCTCGTTCTGGGCCTTGGCCAGGGCCTCGAGGGCGTCCGAGAGTTCCTTGGACTCCTGCACCACCTTGTCCCTTTCCTGCCGGAGTCCGGCAGTGCGCTCCTCCACCATCTTGGCCAGTATCTCTTTCTGGTTCAGGTCCTTCTTCATCTTGCGGCGGATGATGTACAGGGTCAGCTGGGCCACCAGTATGACGGCGACAGCCCAGCTTATGTCGAAGTATATCAGGACTATCAGACCGACCCATACGACCACGATGATCTTGTCCAGGATCTGGATCCTGGTCTTCAGGGAGGAAATGTTCTTTACATTGTAGTCGGGCATATCGTTGAGTAATGCAAAATCAAACAAAAATAGACAGAATATTTCAAAAATCCATATTTTTGTAACCTATGATAGACAGAGCCACCGTAGAAAAGATACTGGACGCGACCGAGATAGTCGATGTCATCAGCGACTTCGTCACCCTCAAGCGACGCGGAGCCAACTACATAGCCTGCTGTCCCTTCCACAACGAGAAGACCCCCTCGTTCTCGGTCTCCCCGAGCAAGGGCATCTTCAAGTGCTTCGGATGCGGCAAGGCGGGCAGCGCCGTGACCTTCGTCATGGAGCACGAGCAGATGACCTATCCCGAGGCTCTGAAATACCTTGCCCGCAAATACGGGATAGAGGTCCACGAACAGGAGGAGAGCGCCGAGGATACGGCCGACCGCCTCAAGCGGGAGTCGATGATAGCCGTTTCGGAATACGCCTCCAGGTTCTATGCGGACGCCCTGTTCAATACTGCGGAGGGCCATTCCGTGGGATTGTCCTACTTCCGCCAGAAGAGGGGATTCTCCGATGAGACGATCCGCAAATTCGGGCTGGGGTGGTCCCCCTCCGGACGGTCCTTCGCCGGAGAGCCGGCCGCTGCGACATTGCCCCGGACGGCCCTGCAGAACGGTTATAAGGCGGAATACCTGCTTTCCACCGGCCTCTGCTACGAGCATGGAGGGGAACTGGTGGACAAGTTCCGGGAGAGGGTCATTTTCCCGATACACTCCCTCAGCGGCAGGGTGATAGCCTTCGGAGGCAGGACCCTGCGGGAGGACAAGACGGTGGCCAAGTACCTCAATTCGCCCGAGAGCGACATCTACCACAAGAGCCGCTCCCTCTACGGCATCTACTTCGCCAAGTCGGCCATCGCCCGCGAGCAGAAATGCTACCTGGTCGAGGGCTACACCGACGTTATCTCCATGCATCAGGCGGGGATAGAGAATGTTACGGCATCCTCCGGCACTTCGCTGACCACGGACCAGATCCGGCTCATCAAGCGTTTCACGAACAATGTTACCGTGCTCTACGACGGAGACGCGGCAGGCATCAAGGCCTCCCTCCGCGGTATCAACATGCTGCTCGAGGAGGGGATGATCATCAAGGTGGTGCTGCTGCCGGACGGGGAGGATCCCGACTCCTTCGCCCGCTCCCACACGCGGCAGGAGATTCTGGACTTCCTCTCGGAGCACGAGACCGATTTCATTGAGTTCAAATACGATCTGCTCTCCTCCACCATCGAGCGCGATCCCATCCGGAAGGCGGAGCTGATCAGGGACATCATAGATACCATAGCGGTCATCCCGGACCAGATAGCGCGGTCCGTCTATATCGAGCAGTGCGCCCAGCGGCTGGGGATGAAGGAGGACGTGCTCTTCGCGGAGGTGGCGAGGGTACGGCGCAAGCGGATAGAGTCCGGGCAGTTCGAGCAGCGGCGGAGGGAAGAGGCGGCGGCCCGGCGTGCGGCGGCGGAGGATGCGGTGCGGGCTGCGGACGGGGAGGATGGCCGGGGATACGGCGCTCCAGCTGCAGGGGACGGCGCTTATGGACAGGACAATGCGGGCTCTTTCGGAGGGGCTTCGGCCTCTGCCGGCAGTCCGTCTTTGGCGGAGGCGGCCATGAACCCGGTGCCGCTGCTGGATCCGGTCGAGCGGGAACTGGTCTACTACCTGCTGAAGTTCGGGGAATACAGCATGACATTCGATGAGAGCAAGATCTATGGGGCGGAGGCTCCGGTCATCCGCATCACTGTCGCGGAGTACATCTCGGCCCAGCTCCAGGACGATGGTCTGGAGCTCCAGAATCCGCTGTACCGCAGGATGTTCCAGATGTATTTCTCTTTCCGTGACCAGCTGCTCGAGGAGGACTCGTCCGAGGCCGGGCGGGACCCCGAAGTGCTGCAGGGCCGGATACTCAGGCAGTTCGTCAACTGCCAGGACCCGCAGGCGTCTGTAGCCGTGGTGGACATCACCGAAGCCAAATACGTCATCAACGTCAAGGAATACCTCAAGTCCCAGATCCCCGAGCGCAATACCATAGACAGGAACGTGCCCAAGGCCGTGTCGGTATACAAGCTCAAATACGTCGAGCACGCCTGCTCCCAGCTGATGGCGGAACTGGGGCGGCTCCAGAGCGGAAGTGCCCCTGACGCTGCATTGTCCGGTCCGGGTCAGGAGGAGCAGTCCTCCGCGGAGTCCGGCCAGCAGGAGATCATGCGCAGGCTCAAGGCTCTGCTGCAAGCCAAGAATATGATTGTCCGGGAACTCAACCGTATCTCGTAGGACCATCCGGTACGTATTGTTGCTTGCCCGCATTAATATTCCCTGCTCGTCCACATTCGATTATTCGCCTTTCCACAACGGCAGCGGATCGCGTGTTTTGGTGCCGTTGTGGATGATGAAGATATGGAGGTAGAGATTTTTTTTCTAATTTCGCTATACGAATGTTGAATCATAAAATTGTACGATATGAAAAGGTATATGGTGATATGTCTCGCTTCCGTACTGGCGCTGCTGATGACGGCGTGCGGGGAGCGTTCTCTTGTTAAGAAGGATCTGGCGGCCAAGGCGGCTGCGATAGGTGAGGGTCTGGATATGGAGCAGGTTCTCTCGGGTTGCGCTGACCGGCAGGAGCGGGAGGCGATGGAGTTTCTCTATGCGTATATGCCGGTGGGGGATGTGGCGGACTATAGTCCGCAGCTGTATCTGGACGGGGTACGTACTGTGTTCAGGGCCCGGGAGGAGATGCCGTGGGGACGGGAGGTTCCCGAGGAACTGTTCCGGCATTTCGTGCTGCCACTGCGGGTCAACAATGAGAGTCTGGATGAGTTCCGGACGGAGTGCTACCCGAGCCTAAGTGACAGGGTGCGGGGGCTATCGATGCACGACGCGGTGCTGGAGGTCAACCACTGGTGCCACGAGCGGGTGACCTACACTCCCTCGGATGCCCGGACCTCCTCGCCATTGGCCTCGATCCGGACGGGATACGGCCGCTGCGGAGAGGAGTCGGTCCTGCTTGTGGCCGCCCTGCGCACCGTGGGAATTCCTGCCCGTCAGGTCTATACCCCGCGATGGGCCCATACCGACGACAATCATGCGTGGGTCGAGGCCTGGGTCGACGGGCATTGGCACTACCTCGGAGCCTGCGAGCCGGAGCCTGAGCTGGATGTGGCCTGGTTCAGTTCCACAGCCCTGCGCGGTGTGATGATGCATACCAATGTATTCGGCCGCTATGAGGGACCGGAGGATGTTATTTCCCGGACCGACTGCTTTACTGAGATAAACGTGACCTCGAATTATGCCCCTGTAGAGCGGGTGACGGTGACAGTGACGGATGCTGCCGGAGTGCCGGTGGAGGGGGCCCGGGTCGAGTATAAGATTTACAATTACTCCGAGTTCTATACGGCGGTGGCGGATGTCAGCGACCGCAACGGATTGTCCCATGCTACGTTCGGGCGGGGGGACATCCTCGTCTGGGCTTCTTCCGGAGGGAGGTTCGGCTATGGAAGGCTTGCCCTCTCGGAGGGAGTGACCTCCCTGACATTGGCCCTGGACAAGGACAGTTCCTTCCGTGGGTATGAGGAGATAGACATAGTGCCGCCTGCGGAGGGGAAGGCCGTGGTGGAGCTGACGCCGGAGGAGGTGCAGGCCAATGCGGTGCGGCTCGCTCGTGAGGATTCGCTGCGGGTCGCCTATATTGCGGGGTTCGATACTTCCGACCCGTATCTGGCCAGGGCGCGGGGCAATTGGAGGGAGATAGCCGCCTACATGGAGGCTTCCAGGGGCTATGGACGCGATGCCCTGCACATGCTGGACCTGCTCAGCGAGAAAGACCTGCGCGATACGCCCTCGGGGGTGCTGATGGACCATATCTCGCATTTTGCCTATAATGGCGATGACCCGGTGCTGAGGGACTATGTGCTCAATCCGCGGGTGGGGCTGGAGCTGCTGTCGCCCTACCGCAGTGTGTTTTTGAAGGCTGCTGCCGATGGGGTTTTCGGTCCTTCCGGTGCTGCCGGATTTTCGGGCTCTTCTGAGTCTTCTGATGCTGCCGTGTCTTCCGGGTCTGATAATGTGTGCGTAGAGGCTCTGATAGACTATGCATCTGGTATTCGGCTCTGCGACCGGTACAATCCTCTTGTAATTCCGGTGACGCCTGTCGGGGTGTTCCGGCTCGGGGCTGCGGACAGCTATTCGCGGGACGTGTTCTTCGTGGCTCTTTGCCGCACGTTCGGGATTCCGGCACGGCTGGAGGAGGTCAGCGGGAAGCTGCAGTACCATGACGGTGAGCGCTGGGTGGATGTGGACCTTTCCGGCGGCTCGGCTGCGGCTGTGGCAGAGCAGGGTACGGTGACTGTGGACTATGCCGGGCAGGAGTATATCGACGACCCGAAGTACGAGACGCATTTTACTATAGCGCGGATAGACGGTGGTTCTCCGGTAACGCTGAATTTCACGGACAAGGAGGGACGCGAGGGGTCGATGACCTGGAAGACTGTCTTCGGGGACGGTCCGGTGGCTCTGGACTGCGGACAGTACATGATGGTGTCGGGAACGAGAATGGCGAGCGGCAAGGTGCTGGCGACCATGACGTTCTTCTCTGTAGCGGCCGGGGAAAATACGGACGTGACGCTGGTGATGAGGGAGGATCCTTCGGACCTGCAGGTGATCGGGAGCATGAATGCGGAGGCGCTGTACCTCGCTGTTCAGCCGGAGACCGACGGAGAGTTGCGGGAGTCCACGATTCTGGCCACCACCGGGCGCGGGTTCTTCGTGCTCGGGTTCATGCAGCCCCGGCACGAGCCGAGCAACCATGCCGTACGCGGAGTCTTCTCGGATGTGCCTGAATGTCCGGTGATTCTGATGTACGGCAGCGAGCGGGAGTACCGGCAGTATCTCTCGGACGGATTCCCTTCGGCACCCGCCGGCGTGCATTTCGGAGTAGACCGGGATTGGGCTGTGCTCGGTGCGGTGTGCCGCGAACTGAAGCTCTCCCTTCGCGATGTGGAGTATCCCGTCTTCGTGATAGCCGACACCTTCGGCCGCATCGTCTACATCTCCCAGGGTTACAATATCGGGACGGCTGAGCAGATAGCGCGTCTGGTCAGAGGGATATAGCCACGTTTTCTGTTCACCTTCCGAAGGTGTGCAGTTTTCCCGCGTTTTTTGCTCGCCTTCCGAAGGTGCGCAATCGGCCCGGGACCCTCTGTAGGTCCTGTACGCGCGTTTTCGTTTCCAGTCGCCTCTTCCCACCTTCCGAAGGTGTGCAGTTTTTCCGCGTTTTCTGCTCACCTTCCGAAGGTGCGCAATCGGCCCGGGACCCTCTGTAGTGCCTGTACGCGCGTTTTCGTTTCCAGCCGCCTTCTCCCACCTTCCGAAGGTGCGCAGTTTTCCCGTGTTTTCTGCTCACCTTCCGAAGGTGCGTAATCACCCGAAGTCCTCAGTAAGCCAAAGGACTTTCCGCCCTCTTACTTCTTCCGAAGGAGTGGGGCGAGGTGTCCCGCGGCATTCCCCAGGCGTCTTCCGGGTGGCTTCGGGCGGTATGTGGTGTGCGGGGGCTGAGGCAGGAACGGAAACGGGGACGGAGACGGATGCGGGAACGGAAACGAAAACGAAAACGGAAACGGGGACGGAGACGGGGCGGAGGTGTACGGCTGCTGGTTCCTCTTGTCGATGCGGGATGGCGGACGAGGGGGACGGGGAGCTGGATATCACCGGAAAGCTACTGGTTCTTCTTGTCGATGCCGTAGACGGCGGTGACGGGGACGGTCATGAGGATGACGTCGGGGTCGATGGAGCGGGCGGTCTTGACGATCTCGCCGGAGTAGCCTTTGCGGCTGACGACCATGAGCATCTTGCGACTGCCTTCGGTGGACCACTGCACGGACTTGACGGAGCGGTTGCCCTCGATGCTGAGGGTCTGGAGGCGGGCGGCGATCTCGTCGTTGTGCTCGGAGAGGATGAGGGTCTGGACGGACTGCTGCGAGCCGGTCAGGAACATGTCCACGGCGTAGGAGAAGGCGATGATCTCGACGAATCCGTAAACGACGTCGGCCAGGGTCTTGTCGTTGACTAAAAGAATCGACATGACGATGAGAGAATCGCACACGAGGTAGATACGTCCGGGCGAAATGTTCTTATATTTGTTGATCGAAAGCGCGATGATGTCGGTGCCGCCGGTGCTGCCGCCCTGGGTGATGATGATGGCGATACCGATACCGCTCATGGCGCCTCCGATGAGGGCGTTGATAAGGTTGTCGGTGATGCCGGCGGAGATGCTGGTCAGGCCGGGTATCATGGGCATGAACTGGAAGAACACGAAACTCATGGCCACGCAGTAAATGGTCTTGATACCGAATCCCTTGCCGAGGATGATGAAGCCGGCGACGAGGAGCAGGATGTCTATCGCGAACTTGGCGTAGGAGACGGGGATGCTGTCGATGCCGTAGTGGATTACCGAAGCCAGGCCGGCGATGCCGCCTCCGGTGATCTCGTGGGGGTTGAGGAATGCTGTCCAGCCGAAGACGAAGACGGCCAGTCCGAGGGTCATGATTGCGTATTCTTTCAGGTATTTCAGAAACATATCGTAGGATTTTAGGCCACGAAGATAAGAAATTATAAGTAGAAAGTGACAAATAACTTACAATATGAAGAGCGCTTAGGCACCGCTCCCATGATCCCGCTGGTTTTCCGGATGGCTCTCCCGGCAGTGGTGGCCCAGCTGGTCAACCTGCTCTACAATCTCGTGGACCGTATCTACATCGGCCACATCTACGGCATCGGGACCGAGGCCCTGGCCGGTATCGGGGTCACCGGCTCGGTCATTATCCTGATCTCGGCCTTCGCCTCTATAGTCAACGGCGGTGCGGCTCCGCTGGCCTCCATTGCCTTAGGGCGCGGGGACAGGGCTCTGGCCGGCCGGTATCTCGGCAACGGGGTAGTCCTGCTCATAGTATTCGCGGTCCTCTGTGCCCTGCCGGTCTACATCTTCATGGAGCCGATACTCTACGCCGTAGGCGCCTCGGACGCGACGATAGGCTATGCCTGCGACTATCTCTCGGTATATCTGCTCGGTACAGTTTTCGTGCAGCTCTCCCTCGGACTGAACACCTTCATATATACCCAGGGCCGGCCTGGAATAGCCATGACCTCGGTCATCCTCGGGGCGGTGATGAACATTGCCTTAGACCCGGTATTCATCTTCCTGCTCGGCATGGGCGTGAAGGGAGCCGCCATTGCCACGGTCATCTCCCAGGCGTGCAGCGCGGCGTGGGTCCTGTCCTTCCTGTGCTCCAGACGCCGGGCTTCCCTGCATATCGAACTGAATGCCATGCGGGTGGACTGGAAGGTCATCGGAGCCACCCTGGCCCTCGGCGTCTCGCCCTTCGTGATGGCCAGCACCGAGAGCATCGTCGGCTTCGTGCTTAACGGCACCCTCAAGCACTACGGGGACATTTACGTCAGCGCCTTAGCCATCATGCAGAGCGCCATGATGCTCGTCAGCGTGCCCCTCTCCGGCTTTGCCCAGGGCTTCATCCCCATAGCCAGCTACAACTACGGCCGGGGCGATGCCTCCAGAGTCCGCTCCTGTCTCCGGGTGGTGGTCATCACCATGTTCTCCTTCAACCTCCTGGTCATCCTGCTGATGATCCTCTGCCCCTCGACCATAGCCTCGATATTCAGCGACGACCCCGAGCTCATCGCCACCGTCTCCAGCGCCATGCCCCTCTTCCTGGCCGGCATGACCATCTTCGGCCTGCAGCGGGCCTTCCAGAACATGTTCGTCGCCCTCGGCCAGGCCCGCCTGTCGATATTCATTGCCCTGCTGCGCAAGATTATCCTGCTCGTCCCGCTGGCCCTGACTCTTCCCCGCCTGATGGGCGTGAGGGGTGTTTTCGCCGCCGAGGCCATATCCGACGCCACAGCCGCGATATGCTGTACCGTCCTGTTCCTGATTATGTTCCCGAGGATTCTGAAGAAAAATTGTCACCGCCCTTGAAATTTCTTGTAACATTTTTCCGCATTCCGGCGTCATAAATTCAGAAACATTTAAAAACAGAGAAAAGTTATGAAACGAGTTTTTACACCCATCTTCCTCAGCCTGCTGCTTCTGTCGGCGGCTGTACTGCCCGCAGGGGCGCAGAATGTCGAAAGTCTGTACGAGCGCTATGCTGACAAGCCCGGTGCCGAGTCCGTCTCGGTGGGTCAGTTCTGGATCAATCTCGCCAAGCTCGTGGTGGCCTTCGGGCAGGAGGAGACCGAACTTTCTGACGACGAGACCGATATAGCGTTGAAGACCCTCTCGCATATCAACGCGGTGCGGGTGGCCGACCTGAGCGGCTGCAGCGAGAAGGTGCTGGCGCAGTTCGCCGAGGATGTGGAAAAATGTGAGTTGGGCGGCTATGTGGTTCTTACAGAGGTGCATGATGACGGGGATGATGCCAGGGTGCTGGTGCGCAAGGAAGGGGATGTCATCACTGAGATGGTGGTGATCTCTGCGGGAGACGACCCGGCTATTATCCAGATCGAGGGGAAAATAACAGAGGAGGAGGCTGCCAAGTACATAGCCTCATCCATAGAATAGAGTTAAAACCAAGCCCGTGAACGCCGAAGAATTCAAATCCGCCTTTCTCCCCCTCGGTCCCATGCTCTACCGCATCGCCTACCGCATGCTCGGAGCGGAGGAGGACGCCCGGGACGCAGTGCAGGAACTCTATGTGAAGCTCTGCCGCGAGGGCGACCGGGCCCTTCGGAGTGCCAATCCCCAGGGCTACTGCGTGCGGATGATGCAGAATGTCTGTGCGGACATCCTGCGGCGGGGCGGGCGCAATGTCCTCCGGATGGCGGCGGACGTGACGGAGGTGAGGGGAGGCCCGGCGGTCGAGGCGGCGGATGCTCCGGTCGAGGGCCGGGAGGAGGCGGCAATGGTGCGGAAGGCCCTGGCCGCATTGCCCCGGAAACTGCGGGAGGTGGTGGTCCTGAGGGACCTCGAGCAGATGGAAATGAACGAGATAGAGGCCCTTACGGGCATGAGCCAGGGCAATATCCGGGTCACGCTCTCCCGCGGCAGAAAGATGTTGAAAGAAAAAATAGCGAAATTTATAAACAGGTAAAATTTTAAAAAATGGGCAGGAATTTAAAAACATCCGAACCGGAGGAAATCCTCCGCAAAGGGCTTTCACAGATGCGGGCAGCCGATGAGGACATCCCCGTTCCCGAGGACCTCTCCCGGATGATCGGGCGGACGGTGGACCGGGAGCTCGGTCGCCGCCGCGGGAGGATGAGGCTCGTGGCCTCCATATCGTCGGTCGCCGCCGCTGCCGCCATTGCCGCCGTGGCCCTGATTGTGCCTGTGGACAGCTATGAACCGCAGGATACCTTCGATGATCCCGCATTGGCCTGCGCCGAGGCTGTCAGGGCATTGGAGATGGTTGGAGCCAATCTTGGAAAGGGACTCTCGCAGGCCTCTGAGCAGATGAACAGGGTAGAGGAGATGGCGTCCCGGACGATAGCCTCCATTCAGAATGTGATGAATAATGAACAAGAGGATAAATAGTTAAAAAGTAAAGTTTATGAAAAAGTTAATTGTTTTCGCAGTGTCTCTGATGATGACGCTTCCGGGATGGGCCCAACTGCCTTCAGCCGAGCCGGATGCCGCTGAGCCGGACTCGGAAAAAAATCCTATGAGTGCGGTGTACAAATTGTATGAGAACAGTAAAGGGGTGTCAGCCATCTATATTTCGGAAGAAATGTTCGGTCTGATGTCAACATTCTTTGCTCATGCCGAAGAAACAGGGGTGGCGGACATGCTGGTAGGGGATATTGGGAATGCGAATGTGGAAATTTCGAATTTTTTTAGATTCATTGACAAACTCAGGGGTATGTTCATCATGCAGACAGATGAACCGAAGGATGCATACTCCATAAACTGGTCGGTGGAGCAGATTATTAACAGTAAAAAGAATGAGTATCGGGAGTTGATGCAGGTCTCTGACGGAGGTGACCGGATAGTTTTCTACTATGTCACTCCGGACGGGAAATATGTCGATGAATTCCTGATGCTTCAGACAGAAGTGGACGATACTCTTCAGCCGTCCGTCCGATCCTGTGCCGTCATTCAGTTCATCGCTGAGGGGCTGACGATTCAGGACATAGCCGCCCTCGCCGCCGAGATGACCAAGGACAGCGAGTAGCCGGAAGAATCTGTCAGAAATCAGCTGAATCTCGATTTTTTTGATAGATTCAGCTGGTTTTCGACAGATTTGCAGCTTTCTTGCAGGGGCGGTGCTGCGGGCGGAGATTTTTTCGTATATTCGCGCATTCCTGGAATGTCTATGGTAAAACGGCTGAGAAAATACCGCTTTCTGAACTGCCTTCTCGTATCCCTGTTCATAGGGTTCTACGTGAGCAATACGCTGTTTGTCCATACGCATTATTATCAGGGTTATTCCATAACCCACTCGCATCCTTACGCCAAGAATACCGACGGTCTTCCGGACCATACGCACACCGCCAATGACCTGAGGGTGATATCCGCGTTCAACGCCTCTGTCTTCTTTGCGGCGGAGACGGTGACCGTGGACGATGTCTGCCGTATTCCGGTGGCGGTGTTTTCTGAAAGCGGATGCAGTGAGGCAGTGGCCGGAGTGCCGCTGCTCCATGGCCTCAGGGCCCCTCCCGTACGTTCTGTCTGAATTATTTCCCCATTCCATTCTTTCCCGGCGGGCCGCAATGTGTCCTGTCGGGTAACTACATTGTAATTATTTAGATAGAACATTCATGTACAGATATTTCATACCCGGCCTCATGCTGATGCTGACAGCATGCGCCGGCAACAGGACCACACAGGAAACCGCTGAGGTAATCCGTCGCGGCGACACTGTGATAATCAGCAACAATTCACCTATGCTCAAGCAGATAGAATTTACAACCGTAGAACCTGAGACCTGGTCGGCGCAGTTCCGTACTGTGGGCGAGGTGACCCCCGTGGCGGGAAAGATAGCGGAGATCTCCGCCCCTTTCTCCGGCAGGGTGGAGGGATGCAGCGTGCGTCTCGGGCAGAGGGTGGAGGAGGGGACTCCGGTATTTGCCCTCGGCTCCTCGGATTTCTACGAGGCGGTGAGGACGTATTTTTCCGCAAAGTCCAATAATGAACTGGCGGCAAGGCGCTATGCCCGTCAGAGCGGACTCTCCCGCAACGGAGTGGGGGCGGTCCGGGAGCTGGAACAGGCCAGGAGCGAGGCCTATATCGCGGAGCGGGAGCTGGAGCAGGCTGCCGCGGTACTGCGTATTTTCAATGCTGATACGGCCTCTCTGCGGATGGGGCAGCCGCTTACGGCAGTCTCTCCGATAGCGGGCGAGGTGCTCAGCTGCGACATGACCATCGGCAGCTATGTCTCCGAGGGAGAAGGTCCGCTGGCAGTGGTGGCCGATCTCTCGAAGGTGTGGGTAAGGGCCTTTGTCAAGGAACGCTATTTCGGAGCAGTGCAGGAAGGGGACAGGGCGGAGGTCCATATACCCTCGGCTCCGGACATGATATACACGGGGCGGATACACTATGTGGGCGAGATGGTGGACCCGGACAGCCGGGCTTTAGAGGTGATAGTGGAGTGTGACAATTCTGCCCGCAGTCTCAAGCTCGGGATGTTCTGCAACGTCCTCTTCTCCGGCACTCCGCGGGAGTCCATTATCCTGCCGGCCACGGCCCTGATGCAGGAGAGCGGCAGCGACTTCGTGTACCAGCGGCTCGGGGACGGCTCCCTGCTGAGGCGCAGGGTGGTCTCCGAGACTGTCGGGGACGGCAACGTGCGTATACTCGGCGGACTGGACGGAGGCGAGACGGTCATGACCCGTGGTGGAATATACCTGAATATGTAGGCTATGGAGAAGTTTATAGACAGACTGCTCGAGCGCAGATGGCTCGTGCTGGCCGTGTTCATCCTGCTCGCGGCCCTCGGAATGTATGCCTGGAAGCATCTGGCGATAGACGCCTATCCCGATATCGCCGATGTGTCTGTGGGAGTGGCCACCCAGGTGCCCGGACTCGCCGTAGCCGAGATAGAACAGCAGATTACCGTGCCTTTGGAGAGGGAACTGAACGGAATTCCCGGTCTGAAGGTGATGCGCAGCAAGAATTTTTTCGGCATATCCAAGATAACCCTTGTCTTCGAGGACGGGGTGGACGACTACTGGGCCAGGCAGCGGGTGATGGAGCGGATCGCGGACATCGAGCTGCCCTTCGGGGCGCAGCCGGGACTCGACCCGCTGACCTCCCCGACGGGCGAGATATTCCGCTATGTGGTCACGGGAGACCGCAGCCTCCGGGAACTGACCGATCTGAACCATTGGGTGATAATCCCGCGTCTGAAGCAGATCTACGGTATCGCGGACGTCTCCAACTTCGGAGGCATCACGACCCAGTATCAGATCGAGATAGACCCCGACCGGCTGACCGCCTACGGTCTCTCGCTGAGCGAGGTGACCGATGCGATAGAGGACAATAACGCAAATGCCGGAGGCAGTACCATCATGCGCGGGGACCTGAGCTATGTGGTCCGTGGGGTGGGTCTGGTCCAGGACCTGGACGATTTAGGCAACATCGTGGTCCGCAGTGACGGAGGAGCTCCCGTCTATCTCCGGGACGTCGGTACGCTCAAGTACGGCAACTTAGAGCGCAAGGGCATCATGGGCTATCTCGACGATGAGACGGACTATGAGGACGGAGTGCAGGGCATGGTCCAGCTGCTCCGTTATGAGAACCCCTCGCAGGTGCTCCGGGAGGTAAAGCGGGCGGTGCAGGACCTCAATGAGAACATCCTCCCGGAGGGAGTGCGGCTGAAGGTCTTCTACGACCGTACCGATCTGGTGGACGCCACCCTTCATACCATAGTGCATACCCTTTCCTTCGGTATCCTGCTGGTGCTGGCCATATTGATGATTTTCCTCGGCAGCCCCAGGAGCGCCCTGCTGGCGACCGTCACCATTCCCCTGTCGCTGCTTATTGCATTTATCCTCATGTGGCTGACAGACATTCCGGCCAACCTCCTTTCGCTCGGAGCCATAGACTTCGGAATCATAGTGGACGGCACCATCGTGATGATGGAGACCATCCTCAAGAAAAGGGAGGACGATCCCTCCGCGCTGCTGGACCGCAGGACGATAGCCCAGAGGGCGGCAGAGGTGGCCAAGCCTATTTTCTTCGCTACCCTTATCATCATCACCGCCTACCTGCCGCTCTTCGCATTTGACCGGGTGGAGCGCAAGCTGTTTACCCCGATGGCATTTACCCTGAGCTTCGCCCTGCTGGGCGCTCTGGCGGCGGCCCTGCTGCTCATCCCCGGACTGGCCTATTCGGTCTACCGCAAGCCGCAGAAGGTGTACCGTAACAAATGGATGGAGGCCTTGACGGTCAGGTATAAAGCTGCTACGGCCGCCATCATCGGAGCTCCCCGGAAGCTGATTGCGCCCATTGCCGCAGTGCTTGCGGCTGTCATTGGACTGTCGGTGTATGTGGGCAAGGATTTCATGCCGGAACTGGACGAGGGCAGTATCTGGATACAGGTGCAGCTGCCGGCCGGTATGTCCCTCGAGAAGTCTTCCGAGATGGCCACTGAGCTGAGGCACAGGCTGAAGGAGTTCGACGAGGTGACATACGTCATGACCCAGACAGGGCGCGATGACGAGGGCGTGTGTCCGTTCTCGTTCTCCCATATCGAGGTGATGGTCGGACTCAAGCCCTATAAGGAATGGGAGAGGGGACGCCGCAAGTCTGACCTGATCAACGACATGGCGGCCATGCTGGAGACGATGCCCGGCTACGGGGCCGGATTCTCACAGCCTATCATCGACATGGTGATGGACCAGATAGCGGGGTCGCACAGTGACCTGGCTGTCAAGATATACGGCGAGGACCTGGATGAGGCCAGGCGCATAGCGGAAGAGATTGCGCAGGTCGTATCCGGTATCGAGGGAGCGGGGGATGTCAGGCTGGCGGAGGAGCCTTTCCTGCCGCAGCTGCAGATAGTGGTGGACAGGGACCGGATAGCCCAGTACGGGCTCAATGTGGCCGATGTGGCTGAGCTCATTGAGGTGGCTCTGGGTGGAAAGGCTGTCTCCCAGGTCTTTGTGGGCAGCAGAGTCTACGACGTGACCTGCCGTTACACCGAGGAGTCCAGGGATACGCCCGAGAAGATAGGCGCCCTCATGCTCACCTCGGCTTCCGGGGCCAAGATTCCGCTCGCGGCTGTGGCCGATGTACGCACTACCATAGGAGCCAGCATGATATCCCGGGAGATGAACCGCCGTGTGACCACCGTCCAGGTCAATCTCAGGGACCGGGACCTCTCCTCCTTCGTGGCCGAGGCCGACCGTGCGATAAGGCACAATGTGTTCTACGACCACCGCGATTTCAGTTATGCCTGGGGCGGACAGCTTGAGAATCAGGACAGGGCCTTCAGCCGGCTCGCGCTGGTCGTGCCGGTGACCCTCGCCGTAATGTTCCTGCTGCTGTTCTTCTCCTTCGGCAATTTCCGTCAGGCCGGACTGCTGATAGCCCTGCTGCCGTTGATGATATTCGGCGGTATGCTGGCCCTGGTAGTGAGGGGGATGACCTTCAACATCTCCTCGGCGGTGGGCTTCATCGCCCTTTTCGGACTGGCGATACAGAACGGGGTCATCATGCTCTCCCATATCAATATCCTGCGCAAGCGGGGCTATGAACTGCGGCAGGCCGTCATCGAAGGAGCCTCCCACCGTCTGCGACCGATGCTGATGACCGCAACTGTGGCCATCTTCGGACTGCTGCCGGCCTCGCTGGCCACCGGCATAGGCTCTGACGTACAGCGGCCTCTGGCGACGGTCATCGTCTATGGACTGCTCTTCGCCACTCTCGTGACCCTTTTCGTGCTGCCGGCGCTGTACTACCTGATGGAGAGACGCAGGCTCAGATTGTCGGACAATAAAAATAATACACACTCCGGGGCAATGCTCAGGACTCTGCTACTGCTCCCGGCAATCCTGGGCACCGCGGGGATTCTGCACGCACAGCCTGTGAAAATAGGCTACGGGGCCTATCTGGAGGCCGTGGCGGCCGGCAATCTGGAATATGCCGCCGAGAAACTGAATATCGACATCTCGCAGGCCGAGCTGACGGCGGCGCGGGTGTTCAGCGACGTGACCCTCTCCGCATCGTACAGCAACAACAGTGACTGGAGCATGGCGATGGGCCAGGGAGCGGAGTTCGAGCTGAGCAAGAACATCACTTTCGGAGTGCGGCGGGCCCGCATGGACCTGGCTGCAAACCAGAAGGCCCTGACCGAAGCTCTCCTGGACGACTATCTGCGCCGTCTCAGGGCTCAGGCGACCGTAGTCTACCTCGAGGCCATGAGGCAGCAGGAACTGTACCGGGTGCAGCTCGACTCATACGACAATATCCGGAGGCTCGCCGAGAGCGACAGCCTGCGCTTCGAAGCCGGTGAGATAACCGAGATAGCCGCGCGGCAGAGCCGCCTGGAGGCGGATATCCGGCACAATGAGATGGCGGGAGCGGAAGCGGACCTGTACCAGGCCCTTGCGGCTCTCGGCGTGCAGATGGGACGGTCCTCGCGGGATACCCTCTTCGGACCGGATGCCGTCCTGCAGCCGCTGGTCCGGGATTTTATCCTCGACTCGCTGCTTGCCGCCGCATACGGAGGCCGGGCCGACCTGATGGCGGCCATGCGCAATGAGGATGTGGCGGCAGCTGCCCTGAACCTCATCCGCAAAGAGCGCGGGCCGGACATCGAGCTGTCGTTGGGAGCCAATATCAACTCCGAGGTGCTCAATGAGATTGCCCCGGCTCCGGCATTTACCGGAATCTCCGCAGGGCTGGCCATTCCCCTGAAATTCTCCAGTATCAACCGTGGAGCGGTCGATGCCGCCCGGGGACGGCAGGCACAGGCCAGGATGCAGACCAGGCAGGTGGAGCTCCAGATAGAGACCGAGGTACTGCAGGCTTACCGGCGCTATGCCCTTCTGTCGCAGCAGGTAGTCTCGAACGGAGACCGTCTGCTCTCGGATGCCCGCAGTGTGATGGACGGCATGCTCTACAGTTATAGTCAGGGAGAGGTCTCGCTGCTCGAGGTCCTCGATGCGCAGCGCACCTACAATGACGTGCGGGCCAGGTACATCGACGTGGTCTACGGACAGGCGCTGGCCCTTGTGGAACTGGAGCTTGCGGCCGGAATCTGGGATATCGTGATTCTGTAGGCCGCAGGCGTGTCTAGACGATTATAAACGGCTATAAACGTTTTTAGCCGTTTATAATCGTTTATAGTCGTTTCGAGATGGCCTGCCTTCGAAATTTTGACTTATATTTGCGCTTGAAATTAATAGAAACAGTATGGCAAAAGAACTCGAACAGATTGATGTTGCCGCGGCTAATGCAGCGAAGCTCAAGGCCCTGCAGGCAACAATGGACAAGATAGAAAAGGATTTCGGCAAGGGTGCCATCATGAAGCTCGGAGACCGTCCTGAAGGGGACGTGTCGGTGATTCCCTCCGGCTCCATTGCCCTGGACCACGCTCTCGGGATAGGAGGCTATCCCCGCGGCAGGGTGATCGAGATATTCGGCCCCGAGTCCAGCGGTAAGACCACCCTCGCCATACACGCCATAGCGGAGGCCCAGAAGGCCGGCGGCTTTGCGGCCATTATCGACGCGGAGCACGCCTTTGACCGTACCTACGCGAAGAATCTCGGAGTGGACGTGGACACCCTCCTCATATCCCAGCCCGACAACGGGGAGCAGGCCCTTGAGATAGCCGATGACCTGATCCGCAGCGGGGCTATAGACATCATCGTGGTGGACTCCGTGGCCGCCCTGACTCCGAAGGCGGAGATCGAGGGCGAGATGGGAGACCAGAAGATGGGACTGCAGGCCAGGCTGATGAGCCAGGCCCTGAGGAAACTCACCGCCAACATTTCGAAGACCAACACATGCTGCATCTTCATCAACCAGCTGCGCGAGAAGATCGGCGTGATGTTCGGCAACCCCGAGACCACTACCGGCGGCAACGCCCTGAAGTTCTACGCCTCCGTCCGCATCGACGTGCGCAAGGTCACCCAGCTCAAGGACGGGGAGGATCCCACCGGCAACCGTACCCGCGTCAAGATCGTCAAGAACAAGATGGCCCCTCCGTTCCGCAAGGCCGAGTTCGACATCGTCTTCGGCGAGGGTATCTCCAGGATAGGCGAGATCGTGGATCTCGGAGTGGAGTTCGACATCATCAAGAAGAGCGGCTCCTGGTTCAGTTACGGTGAGTCCAAGCTGGCTCAGGGACGCGAGGCGGTCAAGAAGCTGCTGATGGACAATCCGGAGCTCTGCGAGGAGATCGAGGGCAGGATCCGTGATACCATGAAGAACATGGAAGACTGAGCTTGATTTTATAAACTACACCACGATAATAGAAAACGACAATAAGATATGCAGACAGTATTAAGCGGTATCCGTTCCACCGGCCACCTTCACCTCGGCAACTACTTCGGAGCGCTTCGCAACTTCGTAAAGATACAGGACGACTACAACTGCTTCTATTTCATAGCGGACCTGCATTCGCTGACCACCCATCCCCATCCGGATGACTTCCACGCCAACGTGAAGACCATCCTGGCCGAGTATCTGGCCTCGGGCCTCGATCCCGAGAAGGTCACGATATTCGTGCAGAGCGATGTTCCGGAGGTGAGCGAGCTGTACGTGCTGCTGAACATGATATCCTACAAGGGCGAGCTCGAACGTACCACTACCTTCAAGGACAAAGTCCGTCTGGCCAAGGCCAAGGCCCGCAATGTCCGCTTTGAGGACGTCGCCGAGGATGACCACAACGACGAGGGCATCAACATCAGCGCCGGTCTGCTGACCTATCCCGTCCTTATGGCCGCCGACATCCTTATCCACCGTGCGGACTACGTGCCCGTGGGCAAGGACCAGGAGCAGCATCTGGAATACGCCAGGGTACTGGCCCGCCGTTTCAACAACATGTACGGCGAGGAGGTCTTTAAGGAGCCCCGCGGCTTCAACTTCGGAGGCGAGCTCATCAAGGTACCCGGCCTTGACGGCAGCGGCAAGATGGGCAAGAGCCAGGGCAACGGCATCTACCTCTACGACGACGAGAAGACCATCACCAAGAAGGTCATGAAGGCCCTGACCGACAGCGGTCCCGTAGAGCCGAACAGCCCCATGCCCGAGTGCATTGACAACCTCTTCACCCTCCTGGCCCTGGTATCCGAACCCTCGACAGTAGAGTACTTCCGCGAGAAGTGGAACGACTGCTCCATCCGCTACGGAGACCTCAAGAAGCAGCTTGCCGCAGACATCTGCAAGGTGACCCTGCCTATCCGCGAGCGCATAGACGCCATCTACAACGATGACGCCTACCTCCACCGCGTAGTCTCGGAAGGCCGCGACAAGGCCCGCGCCTCCGCCTCGGCCACCCTCGCCCTCGTCCGCAAGGCTATGGGCTTCAAAGTATTCTGACCCCACTCACATATTTCATAACACTCTTACACCGCGCATCGTGGCCCCGCCGGTTATCCGGTACGGCTGCGATGCTTTTTTCTGAGCTGCCGTATCTTTGCCGCTGTTTCTTTGCCCTGTTGCTTTCCTCGCCCGGCAGTCTTTTCCATTGCTCCACGTCCGCATATCTCCCTCCTTGCCTTCTCGTTTTCCCATCTACCGTGCCATTCCCACCTTCCGAAGGTGCGCAGTTTCCTTACATTTTCTACTCACCTTCCGAAGGTGCGCAGAAGCCGCACTGCCCCGAGAGCCACCTGTATCCGCATTTCCCCACCCATCGTGCCATTCCCACCTTCCGAAGGTGGGCAGGTTCCCCACATTTTCTACTCACCTTCCGAAGGTGCGCAGAAGCCGCACTGCCCCTAGAGCTGCCTGTAGCCTCATTTCCCCATCCATCGTACCATTCCCACCTTCCGAAGGTGTGCAGTTTCCCTACATTTTCTACTCACCTTCCGAAGGTGCGCAGAAGCCGCACTGCCCCGAGAGCC
>ERZ1027065.25-NODE-25-length-138920-cov-37.192309_pt1 | contig 138920 bp, 111 predicted proteins | sample MGYA00519421_ERZ1027065 | MGnify/ENA primary metagenome ERZ1027065 (study PRJEB26926, sample SAMN06164495) | human gut metagenome | biome: ENVO:00009003; feature: ENVO:2100002; material: ENVO:00002003 | host: Homo sapiens | place: USA | collected 2012 ... | reverse complement strand
CCCACCTTCCGAAGGTGAGGCATTTCCGGCCGTTTTCTGCACACCTTCCGAAGGTGGGAAAATGCAGGAACTGCTCCAGAACGGCTGTAGGGCATTTCCGGTCCTCCAGCGCCCTCTCCCACCTTCCGAAGGTGAGGCATTTCCGGCCGTTTTCTGCACACCTTCCGAAGGTGGGAAAATGCAGGAACTGCTCCAGAACGGCTGTAGGGCATTTCCGGTCCTCCAGCGCCCTCTCCCACCTTCCGAAGGTGAGGCATTTCCGGCCGTTTTCTACACACCTTCCGAAGGTGGGGAAATGGGAACGCGGAAAACGCAGAGCGGCATCAGAACACGAACTTATATCCGTGAGCGGGAAGGGTGTAGCTCTGCCCGGCGATGCTGCCCTCGGAGACGGTCACGGTCACTTCCTCGGCGGAGAAATTGAACACTGCCGCGAATCCGTCGCTGCCGTCAGAGAGCCGACGCTCAAAGGCAAACACCTGTTCGGGTCTGTCGGACGCGAGTATCACCATAGGAGCACCCTCGCGGGGAGCATACATCGACGGATGGGCATCCCTCATGGCAATCAGCTCCTGGTAGAACTGAGTGAAGCCTCCGCGGTCCTCCCACACAATGGGATCGCGCATGAAGAACTCCAGCGAGTTGTCGTTGCCCACCTCCTGACCGCTGTAGATCAGAGGCATGCCCGGCTCGGCGAAAGTCAGGGCGGCGAACTGGCGGGCAGCGTCCCCCATCCTCTCGAACTCGGTGCCGTTCCAGGAGTTCTCGTCGTGGTTGGAAGTGAAATTCATCTCGATGCTCTCCACTGGCAGCTTGCCCTCGTGCTCCACACGGTAGGCGGCGTACTCGGCGGCAGTGGCCTTGCCCTGAGCGAGCCTGTTCATAAACGCATGGTTGGACCAGCCGTAGTAGGCGTCGAAGGCGTCGGTCATCAGAGCGGGCTCCTCGGACTCGGCCAGCATGAAGAGGTCGGGACGGATCTCCCGGAGCGCCGCCACGGCGTCATTCCAGAAGTCCACCGGCACCTCGTGGGCCACGTCGCAGCGGAAGCCGTCTACGCCTACCTCGGATACCCAGTAAGTCATGGCGTCGAGCATGGCGGCACGCATATCGGCATTGTCGTAGTTCAGCTCGGCCACATCGGTCCAGTCGAAGGGAGCCACCGGAGTACCGGTGCTGTCATCCATCACGTACCACTCGGGATGCTCGGCGATCCAGCCGTGGTCGCGGGAGGTATGGTTGGCCACCCAGTCGAGAATCACCTTGAAGCCCAGCTCATGAGCCTTGTCAACCACGGACTGGAAGTCCTCGATGTCTCCGAACTCGGGATTGATGGCCTTGTAGTCGCGGATAGAGTAGTAGCTGCCCAGCTCACCCTTGCGCTCCACCTCTCCGATGGGATACACGGGCATGAACCAGAGGATGTCCACCCCGAGTTCCTTGAGCCGGGGCAGATGCTTTTCGAAGGCCTTGAAGGTGCCCTCCTTGGTGTACTGACGGACATTGACCTCATAGAGGACTGCGGAGGCCGTCCAGTCGGGATGGCTCACGTTGCTCACAGGAGACTGCACCTCCTGTCCTGATTTGCCGGCGCATCCTGCAAGCAGAAGCAGGGCTACGGCCGCAAAAACGATTGTCTTAATCATCTTCATAATACAATGATATTTTAGGAAAACAAAATTACTTTCTTCTCACAGTCCCGATGCTTCGGCTGTGCTCCACAACGGCAGCAATTTCCGTGATTCGCTGCCGTTGCGGAAGTGGGCGCACCGTAGGACCCGGCGTATAGGCCTTCTGGGCGGTCCCGATGCTTCAACTGCGCTCCACAACGGCAGTGATTTCCGTGATTCGCTGCCGTTGCGGAAGTGGGCGCGCTGTAGGACCCGGAGTATAGGCCTTCTGGGCGGTCCCGATGCTTCAACTGCGCTCCACAACGGCAGCGATTTCCGCGATTCGGTGCCGTTGCGGAAGTCAGTGCAAAGCCATGCGTCAAAGCCAGTGGTATGTTCGCGGACGTTCATTTACTTCTCGACGGGCCGGATTACTACTGCCGCACCGCCGCCCGGCGCCAGGGGAATGCGGAGGGTCGCGGAGGGCTTCACTTTTTTGGTATAGATCCGGTAGCTCTGAGGATTGGACTCCCAGTCGGCGTCCTCTCCGTCGGCGTAGACCGTAGCCTCGTATTTCTGGCCGGAGCCTGAGGGGAGGAACGAGAGAGGGATGACGGCCTCGCGGGCATTCTCGTCGGTGACGGCGCCCACGAACCATTCATCGGCACCGCGGGCCTTCCGAGCCACAGTGATGTAGTCCCCGGGCTCGGCCTCTAGATACCAGGAGTAGTCCCAGTTGAGGGCCACGTCCTTGATGAACTGGAAGGCGTCCATAAACCGCTCGTAGTTCTCGGGCAGGTCACAGGCCATCTGCAGGGGCGAGGGCATGGTCACATAGAGGGCCAGCTGCCGGGCCAGTGTGGTGCCGGCCTGCTCCCCGGGCTTGCTGCCGCCCTCGTAGTAGTCCAGCTTGGTCTGGAAGAGACCGGGGGTATAGTCCATCGGACCGCCCTTGAGACGGGTGAAGGGCAGGATGCAGGTGTGGTCCGGATCGTTGCCGCCCATCGACTCGAACTCTCCGCCGCGGGCCGACTCCTGAGCCACCCAGTTGGGCCAGGTACGCATCAGTCCGGTCGGACGTACGGCCTCGTGGCTGTCTACCATGATCTCATACTCGGCTGCGGTACGGACCACATGGATATAGTGGTCGTTCATCCACTGCGACGAGTGGTATTCGCTGCGGGGGATGATGTAGCCCACATATCCGGTCTTGACCGAGTGGTAGCCGTGGTCCACCATATACTGGAAGGCATCCTCCAGCTGTCTCTCGTAGTCCGCGGCGTTGGAGGCCGTCTCGTGGTGCATGATCATGTTCACGCCTTTCTCCGCAGCGTATGCTGACACTGCGTCTATATCGAAGTCAGGATAGGGTTTCGTAAACAGGAAATGACGGTCCTTGCGGTAGGAGGCCCAGTCCTCCCAGCCCTCGTTCCATCCCTCGACAAGCACTGCATCGATACCGTGCTCCGCCGCGAAATCTATGTACCTCTTCACGTTCTCGGTATTGGCCGCATGCCTTCCGTTGGGTTTCAGGGCCGAATAGTCAGTAACCCCGGGACGCGCCTTCCAGTAGTCGCTGTAGGCCCAGGTAGCACCGGCCCCGGTAAACATCTCCCACCACACTCCCACGAATTTCTGGGGCTTCACCCACGAGGGGTCCTCGATGGCGCAGGGCTCGTTCAGATTGTAGATCAGCTGCGAGGCCAGGATGTCCCGGGCGTCGTCACTCACGATGACCGTCCTCCAGGGCGAATGGAAGGGAGCCTGGAGATAGCCGCGCACCCCGTTCTTGTCCGGCACCAGATGGGCCTTCAGCCGGAAATTCACATCATCCACATCGAGGAGCATGGCGGCATAGTGCACCAGTGCGGCCTCGTGGATGTTGATGTACAACCCGTCATCGGAGCGCAGCATCAGCGGGGTCTGCACGGACAGCCCGCCCTCTGCCTTCGTCTCGTAGGTCTTCAGAGCCAGCCGCCGCTCTATCTCATCCTCCAGCCCGGAGATACGGGCCGTGGAATAGGCAAACTCGTTGGTGTCATAGTCTCCGGGAATGCAATAGGCGGTGTGGTCCCCGCTGAGGTTGAACTCAGTCAGTTCCCCGCGCAGGGTAAGGTAATTCACCCCGTCCTGCTCCGGCACCTCATAGCGGAAGCCCAGGCCGTCATCGAAGAGACGGAAGCGCACCAGCACCTGCCGTCCCGTACCTTCCTGCACCAAGGTCAGGGCCATCTCGTTATAATGGTCCCGCACGCTGGCATACTCGCCCCAGACCGGCGTCCAGCTCTGATCCACGGTATCACGGCTTACTGCGGCGACGGTAAAGCCCGAAGCCAGGTCCGCCTCATCGCCAGTCAGCCCGAGACGGCTGGGCAGAATAACGGGCATCCCCTTGTAATCAAGGGCATACACCACTATTCCACCGTTACATTCTACATTCAGGGACAATTCCCCGGAGGGAGAATTCATCTGCTGCGCCCCCGCACCTGAAGGCAGCACGGCCATCAGGAGAAGAAGGGCAGCAGTCGTTATCAGATTCTTTTTCATACAGTTTATTTATTTGTTCTTCAGGACAATTCAGCAGCATCGGAGGAGGTCACCCGTCCCCTCCGCACCGGCACCGTGATATCGCTGCCGGCTCCCGCCGCGTTGTGCGAGTATATGCGGATGCAGGAGTGGTCCATTTCCTCCGCGTTGTCAGGGATGTGAACGGTAAACACTCCCGGCTTGTGGTAGGACAGGCATTTGTGCCCAAGCAGGGTATTCTGCCACAGGACCAGGTAGCTGGCCGGGGTATTGTCCACCTTGACGGTGAACTCCCTGCCGCCCATGTCGGTTCCCACCACGGTTACCGACGGGACATCCTGACTCCGGATGTTTTCCCGCTTGAGCACGATCACTCCGCTTTCCTTCCCCGTGGTCACCCGGACGGTGGAGATATTGCGGGAAGCCGGCCCTGCCACCACCAGCGCCGAATCCATACTTCCCCGGGAGAGCGGCAGCACTGTATAGTCGTCGCAGGTCAGTCCGTCCACACTGCCGATTCCGGGGAAATAGTCCCGGACTACGAGCAGGGTCGTATCGGACAAGAGCACGCAGGTTCTGGCCGGCCCGGACTCCTCGTCGAAGAACGGGTTACGCTCCACCCTGTATGAGCAGGATAGTGTCAGCAGTAATGCTGCAGTTGCTATTGCCAATCTCAATGCCTTCATTTCAGATGATGAATACCACGGAAGAATATGCCCCCATGACCAGGCGGGGTGTCTCCCCGCTGCTGTCCATGGAGACCTCTCCCTGGACAGCAACCGTCCCGGTGACGGTGTCGTGCAGGAGAAAGTTGATTTCCGAACCGCTGAAGTTGTGCAGTACCAGCACGCAGTCGTCCTCATACTCCATTATCCAGGCACAAAGCCCGGGAAGGGCAGTCAGGGTCTCGTTATAGAGGTCGTGGCGCACCATGTGGCCGTGAGCGAGGGCAGGGCAGGCATGACGGGCACGGGCGAAATCCTTGTAGACCCGGAAGACGGAGGAGGCGTCGGCAGCCTGCTCGGAAACGGAGGCCGCCGGAAGGGTAATCTCGGACTTGTCGGTATAGGAGGACAACTTGGTGTTGTAGCTGTCGCCCCAGTTCATGGGGATACGCACGTATTCGTCCCCGTTGTCCTTGACCCCGGTATAGCCGAGCTCCTCACCGTAGTAGATGTAGGGCTCGCCGCCTGCGGTCAGAAGCACTGCTCCGGCCAGACGCATCTTAGCCGTGGACTCGCCCAGGTCGCTGCCGGCCCGGTTCTCGTCGTGGTTGGACAGCTTGGTGGCCTCGATATAGTCGGGACGCACGGCGGCATACTCCTGCTGATAGGACAGGATATCCCTGACAAAGGTATTGCCGGTGCCTCCGTTGATACCCTCCGAAAGCCTCCACCAGAAGGAGAACTCGAAGGCCGCGGGCAGGCCGGCATAGTAAGGCGCCACCTCATTGTGCTCGGAGAACACCTCTCCCACCATGTAGAAGGGATCCTCTCCGGTGAAGCCCTCGCTCATGGCGTCGTAGAACTTGCCCAGGAAGGTCGGGTTCTCGCTGGAACTGGCATTGTGATAAATGTGCTTCACGGCGTCCAGGCGCATGCCGTCGATGCCGTAGTCAGTCACCCACTGGCGGCCGATGCGCACCAGTTCCTGGAAGGCCGGGGACTTCTCGGCCTCGTCGGCAGCCCCGTAATTGAGGTCGGCGAACCAGGAGGTCCACATGTGGGAATGGTAGTAGAGGGTACCGGGCATCAGGAGGTCTGCCACGGCGTTGTTGTCCTGAGAGGTGAAGAGTACCTTGGGGACACCGTACTCTATCATGGCCTCCGAAGCGCTCTGTGCCCCGTATTTGGAACCGGCCGGCCACTCATCGGAGTTCACCGGGCGGATCAGGAATCCCCAGGGTGAATCGAAATCCACCGTCAGGGAGTACATCCCGCCCCCGTCATCGTAGAACTTCACGTGACGGCCGGGGTCGCCCAGATAGAGGTATTTGTCGCTGTCAGTATCCGGGGCGGTATTCTCCGGGTCTGCCGGCCCGTCCGTGCGGGTCACGGTAACGGTCGGAGCATCGGGGTCGGTCCAGTCCAGGACGAACTCCATGGTACCGACAGCAGCATTGCCGGCCACGTACCACTGGGAGGCGTCATAGCCGTTGGCGCCCTCGGTATTGATCATGGGGATGCGTCCGGCCTCTATATCAGCCCGGGGGTTGTCCGAGAAGATGTAGAAGTCGCGGTAAGGGCTGTCCTCATTCTCCTTGGCGTCCAGGAACCAGGGATGGTCCTTGCTGCTGTGGTTGAGCACGTAGTCGATATATATCTTGATGTCCCTCTCGTGGGCCGCGGCCACCAGGGCCCTGAAGTCCTCGAGGGTACCGTAATCCGGATTCACAGCAGCATAGTCCTTCACGTCATAACCGTGATAGGAGGCCGCAGGATGTATGGGCGAGAGCCACAGAGCCGTCGCTCCGAGCGAGTCCAGGTAGTCGAGTTTGTCTATGATGCCCTGGAAATCGCCTATGCCGTCTCCGTCCGAGTCGGCAAAGGAATACACCAGCAGCTGGTAGGTAATCTCCGCATTCTTCGTCCCGTCCCACTCGATAGGGTCCGCCGTCAGCAGACCGCCCGTTTCTTCCTCCTCTCCTGCCGGTCTCTCTGGATTGCAGGCGCACAGCGCCGCTCCCAGCAGCAGGGTCAATGTCAGATAAAGTGTCTTCTTCATAATGGGTACTGTACAATATTAAAAAGGGCGGGTACAATATCTGTCCCGCCCTCCATTAAAATCTTCTGTTACTCGGCTGCCGTGAGAGTCAGGGTCTCGTTGGCCACGTCGTAAACCATGTTGTAGGTTCCGACATTCTCGCCGGGGTTGATATCTCCACCGCCCTGCTTGAGGCTGATGGGAGTTCCTACTGCGAAAGATGCGCCGTCCGCCAGACCGCGGTCAGGGATAGTCACCTCGCTTGTAGACCACTGACCGGCCCATCTGAGCTTGAAGGCGCCTTCAACCGACAGTCCTGAAACTGACCAGGTATTGGCCTCGGGATCAAAGATCATCGGGAAGTCATGATTCCAGCTGTCACCGGAGATTGCTCCGATAACGCTCCATCCGAGGATGTAGAGCTGGTTGTTCTCTGCATCGTAAACCACGACCCTCTTGCCAACCTGCTCTTTAGCAACGCCTACATTCTGAGCGACATTGTTGCCGAAACCGGCGACAGTCGGAATACCTGTCCTAAGAGTGTCGCCTGCTGCTACTGCTCCGGCCTGAGTATTCCAGTCGTTGTTGAAACGGAGCTTGAACTGAGTAGTATCGGCAAACTCCAGTACAGGGCTGATCCAGATACCGCTTCCGGCAGGGAACTCGGTCATGTAGATATCTGCAGACCAATTGCTCTCGGCAAATGTTCCGATAACTCCCCACAGATTCTCCTGCAGCTCGGGCTGATCGGGATCTTCAGGGTCTTCAGGATCCTCGGGCTCATCAGGGGTATCGGAGCCGCCGTCGACAGGCTTGCCATAGTCAGCCGTGCTGAGGCTGTAAGTAATATTATCCCAGTCGTTGAGGTCGAGGTAGAAGCGGTATTGTCCGGGCTCGAGGGCGATATTGCCGTTCGCAAGAGCTTCAGCGCCTTCTATCTCATTTGGACCGAGCCAAGTGCCGCCGTTGTCGAGAACGAACTTGAAGCCGTCAGCTGCGCCTGCCTCATCCACGTCTATGTCGACATAGAACTTGCCGTTGCTGCTTATCTGTTCCATAGGTGTGGCGTCGGTTGCCCAGCCGTTGAATGCACCTGCGACAGTCACGAGGTCGAAGCTCTTGATCATCTTGAATGTCAGATCAGACTTGGTAAAGCAGAAATTATAGTACCTATGCGAGCGATAGTTGATAATATTACCGCCACCCGATGTAACCAATGTCATTGATGCTGCATCTGCTGCGGAGGTAGTGGTGCTTCCGTCTGAATTAGGATCCGCATACTCAGCATCCCAGTTTGGCTCGGGGCAAAGTTTAAATCCGCTGTTGGCATAATCTGCACCGAAGTCAAGAACACCCTCAAAGGTATTGCCGTCTTCGTTATAACAGAAGAGCATAGATGTTTGACTCCAATCGTTCCATGTCCCGGCAACATATATCATCTCATACGTCTTCTCGGCATTGAACGGAGTAATGCTGGAAGTAACAGCATTGGAGACCAGTGCCTCCACTGACCCTACAGGAGCGGACTCTCCCATCATCTCTGCCTCCATACGGAAGTACACAGTAACAGGAACGCCTGCCTCGCAGTTGAGGGACATCAGGGCATTGTTCAATGTATTGGCCGTTACTGTAATACCGACAGTATCGGTCGTAACATTGCCGAGTGACTTCTTGGATGAGAAGTCCTCATTCACATCGGCATACAGCGTATAGCGGGCAGCAGTGGCTATACCGAACTCAGCAGCGGAGAAAGTGAACGTGGCGAACGCACCGCCGTCCTCCAGCACGTAACTGTCGGCGATAGCCTCGAGTGCAGGAACTGCCGTATTGTCCGGATCGTAGGTTACAATCTCCTTCTCGGCGCAGGATGTCAGCACGGCTGCGGACATCAGAGCGGCAGCGAATATGTTGAATATCTTTTTCATATCGTTTCTATCATTTAGCATTGTCTATTAATAACCGGGGTTCTGCTCCAGCTTGTTGTTGGAGTTGATCTCGGTGGTGGGGATAGGATAGAGATTGTAGCGGTCGTCTACGCTGTTGCCTTCGTAAGAGCCGCCCTTCCAGTCCCAAAGATACTCGGAGGATGTGAGCAGGCCGAAACGGACGAGGTCCTGACGGCGCATGTTCTCCCAGTAGAGCTCGCGGCCGCGCTCGTCGATGATGTCATCAAGGTCTACAGAGGAGACTGCGTTGAGGCCGGCCCTGGTACGCACTGCGTTGTATGCATCGAGACCGTCAGCCTGTATACCCCCGTTGCGGAGCTGAGCCTCAGCCAGCATCAGGTAGGCGTCAGCAGCCCTGAAGATAGGATAGTCGGTATCGGGATATGACGATGTGCTGTTGTCGGCGGGAGAGCCGTCATGCTTGAGGTTGGTGAACTTCATCTGACACCAGCCGTTGGCAAAGTTGGCGTTGTCCAGTATCTCGCGGGTGTGAGCCTGCTCGCCGAACTCAGCGCCGTCTGTGAAGAGGAATCTCTGGTCAGCAGCCTCATCGAAGAGATCGAGGAACTGAGGGGTCACTACGAGACCGCCCCATCCGTCGTTGGTGCCGAGAGCAGCCTGCCATGTAGGGTTACCGGAAACGATGGAACCCTTGATGACGAAGTTGGTGCTGCCGTAGGTCTGGATGTTGGTACCGTCGCTCTGCACGGCAAAGATAATCTCAGGGCTGAGGTTGTTGTCAGCGGAGAAGCTCCACTGGTACTCAGCGGGGAGGGTGTAGGCATCCACGATCTTCTTGCTCTCAGCGGCGCACTCGGCCCATGCGGAGATGACGGGACGGCCCTGAGGATCGTCAGCGGTGAACACCTCGGCGTTGAGGTAGAGCTTGGCCAGCAGCATGGTGGCGAATTCCTGGCTGGTGCGGCCGTACTCGGTGGAGGAGGCGGGCTTGAGGTCATCACGGAAGTTGTTCTCACCGGTAATCTCATTTACCAGCCACTCATAGAGGTCGTAGCGGAGTATCTGGTCGGGACCGGTAGCACCCACACTGTTCTCCTCGGTGGCGAAAGGCACGTTGCCGAAGAGGTCGATGGCGTGGTAGTAGCTCAGCGCCCTGAGAGCCCTGGCCTGGGCTATCATATAGTCCATCTCCTCGCCCTGGAAATCAGAGGCGGCCTGTCCGCGGCGGATGAACTCGTTGCAGAGACCGATCTGATAGCAGATACGGGAGAACATAGCTGTTACGAATACGTCGGAGGTAGTCCAGCTCAGTCCGTGGAGGGACTTGATGGTCTGGTCGTTCCAGCATACGCTGGCCTCGTCTGTAGGAAGCTCCTGCAGGTGGAAAAGAGCACGCATGTACTGACCGTAACCGCCGTCGATACCGTCGATATCGGGGGAGGAGTCAGGACCTTCGGAGGCGCTGACTGACAGACCGCCGTAGCACTTGGCCAGCAGCTGCTGGTAGGCCTCGATGCTGTTGAGTACATGCTCAGGCGTCTGGATATTGGGATCGATAGGAGTCACGTCCAGGTCCTGCACGCAGGAGGTGGTGAAGAGAGCCGCTACCGATACCGCTATGGCTGTGAATATTGTTGTAATTCTTTTCATGATTTCAGTTCTCCTTTATTTAGAAGTTGTACTTAAGACCGATGATGTAGGTACGGGGACGGGGGTACAGGTTGTTGTCGATACCTCCGAAGACCTCAGGGTCGATGCCCGAGTACTTGGTGATGGTGGCTACGTTCTGGACAGTACCGAAGAGGCTGAGGCTGCCGCCCTTGCCCAGATCGAAGAGATAGCTGAGGGTGATGCGGTCGATCTTGAAGAAGGAGCCGTCCTCTACCCAGTAGTCAGACAGGTAGGCCGCGTTGGTGAAGCCCCATCCGGGAGCTGCTGTCATGCAGTTGCGGACGAAGGAGTTGGTCCACAGGTCGGAGAGCAGGGACAGACGGGAGGCGTTGTTGTTGTAGACCATGTTGCCGAGGTTGCCGTGACCGGCGATGGCCAGGGTCAGGTTCTTCCAGGACACGGAGGTGTTGAAGCCGATGGTCCATACAGGGCTGGCCTGTCCGAGATAGTAGAGGTCGTCGGCATCGATGACACCGTCTCCATTCTGGTCCACGTATGCACCGGGTATGGGAGCACCCTGCTCGTCATATACCTGCTGATATACATAGAAAGTGTTGGCAGGATAACCTACCATGTGTCTCTGAATGGTGTTGCCGACACCGCCGCTGATGCCGCCGGTGGCTACTCCGGTATAGCCGTCACCGTCGTTGGTGGTCAGCTTGGTGATGCGGTTGTGGTTGTAGGCGAAGTTGGCGCCGATGGTCCAGTTCCAGTTCTGGGTCTGGACGGGGATACCGGTAATCTCGAACTCGACTCCCTTGTTGACCAAGGAACCGATGTTGGCGAAGAGGTAGTTGGTCAGGTTGGCACCGGCTGCTACGGGAGTGTAGTTGAGCAGGTCGGTGGTCTCCCTGTAGTAAACGTCCAAGGTACCGAACAGTCTGTCATTCAGGAAACCGTAGTCGAGACCGATGTTATATGTGGTGGTGGTCTCCCACTTCAGGTCGGCGTTGTAGCCGTTGGGAGTGATGGGCACGATCACCTGGCCGTCGAACATGTAGTAGCTGCCGATCAGGTTGTTCTGATATGTAGCTATGGACTGATATACGTCACCGATGTCCTGCTGACCGGTCTGGCCCCAGCTCAGACGGAGTTTCAGGTCGGATACGGCCTTGGAGTCCTTCAGGAAGCTCTCGCCCTTGATGTTCCATCCGAGGGCGACGGAGGGGAAGAAGCCCCACTTGTTGTTGGTGAAGCGGGAGGTACCGTCCCAGCGGACTGTGGCTGTCACCATGTAGCGGTTGTCGTAGTTGTAGTTGGCGCGGCCGAAGAAGGAGACGAGGAAGTACTCGCTCTTGTTGTGGAACTCTGAGAGAGTGGCCTGACTGCCTGCTACAGGATCCGGCTGGGTAAGAGACTGGCTGTTGCTCTCAGTGTAGAAGTGCTGCCAGGAATAACCGGCCATGACACCGAAGCTGTGCTTGTTTATCTCCTTGGTATAGTCGGCGTAGGCCTCGAGGGTCATGTCGCGCTTGGTCTGGTCGTAGGGGTTGTAGAGACCGCGGCCGGCCTGGGTCTGGTTGTGATAGGACTGCTCGGCGCCGTAGGGCACGGTCACAGTACCGTTGGAGTGGGAGTAGTCCATACCGAGGTTGAGGTTCAGCCTCAGGTCCTCGAAACCGTGGATCTTATAGTCGAACTGGGCGTTGCCGATGAAACGGGAAGCCTTGGACACGTCATTGCGCTGCATGAGAGCGGCCAGAGGGTTGATGGTGGCCTGGGTGTTCGGCTCGAAGGTGCCGTCAGGCATCACATTGCCCCACATCCAGTATCCGTCCAGACCGTGATCCTCGCTGTATACAGGCTGGGTAGGGTCGTACTCGATGGCTGCGGAGATGGCTCCGGTGTTGGCGAAACGGTTGTTCTGGAACATTCCCTTACCGTTGAGGGAGATGGTCAGATGGTCGTCGAACAAGGTCGGAGTCAGGTTCAGGGCGATGGTACCTCTCTCCATGCTGGAGGTCTTCAGGGTACCTTTCTCGTTGAGATAGCCTCCGGATACACGATAGGGCATGTATCCGGCATTGCCGAACTTGAAGTTGCCCTGCAGGCTGACGTTGGCCTCATGGCTCATGCCGAGCTGGTAGATCTGCTTCTGCCAGTCAGTGTTGGCATCGCCGAGAGCGAGGTAGCCCTCGGAGGTCTCACTGCCGGTATATGCCAGCATGGCGGCTCTCATCTCGTCTCCTGTCATCACATCCAGATATTTGGCGTTCTGGGAGATGGAGAGAGTATAGTCGGCACTTACGTGAGGTATGGCCGAGTCGTACTTGCTGCCCTTCTTGGTGGTGATGATGATCACACCGTTGGATGCACGCGAACCGTAGATGGCGGTCGCAGAAGCGTCCTTGAGGACAGTGAAAGTCTCGATATCGCTCGGGTTGATGGAGGAGAGCTGGTCAGCGACTCCGCTGATACCCTCGTTGGTGATAGGCAGACCGTCGATCACGATCAGAGGAGAGTTCTGGGCGTTGAGGGACGAACCGCCGCGGATACGGATAGTGGAACCGGAACCGGGCGCACCGTCGCCTTCTGTAATAACGACACCGGCCGACTTACCTTTCAGCATCTCGGTAGGTGAGGTAACCGCACCCTTGTTGAGCTGGTCAGCGCGGACTGTGGCCACCGATCCGGTAAGGTCTTCCTTCTTGACTGTACCGTAACCGATTACCACCACTTCCTCGAGCATCTCTGTGTCATCCTCGAGAGTGATGATGGGAGGCATCTGGTCGGCCTGGAATACGAGTGTCTTGTAACCGATGAGCGAGATTTCGATCATCGAGGAAGCAGAGGAAACGGTAAGAGTAAAGTTACCGTCCATGTCTGATTCCGTACCATTGAGAGTCCCCTGCTCGAGGACTGCAGCTCCGATTACCGGTCCTACCGCATCGACGATCTGACCTTTCACAGTGTACTGTGCAAAGGCGCTCGTCAGTGAGAGGAGTGTAATCGAGATCAATGCTGTCATCAATCTTTTCATACGTTAAATATTAATTGATTGTACTTAAAAAATAGTTAGTTGTTATTTCTTACGGAAAAGCCGCAGCTGCACCGGGTCGTCCTTGTCCTCCACGAAGATGACGGAGACCGCCGCTATAAGGAGGCAGAGCCCGGAGAATACCATGGCGTAGATAGTGTGACCGCCGTACACATGGTTAACCATGAAGCCGCCGAGGAGGCCGTTGCATACCTGCGGTATAGTGATGAAGAAGTTGAAGATACCCATGAAGACTCCCATCTTGGCGGGAGGCAGCGAGCCGGCGAGGATAGAGTAAGGCATGGCCAGGATGCTGCCCCAGGCGATGCCGACACCTATCATGGATATGATCAGAAGGTTCGGGTTCTTGAAGATGAAGAAGGAGGCGAAACCGAGGGCACCCATCAGCAGGGAGACGGAATGGGTGGCCTTGCGGCCTATCTTAGAGGCTATCCAGGGCAGGAGGAAGGCGTAGACTGCGGCCACACCATTATATATACCCTGCAGGACGCCGACCCAGTCACCGGCATTGCCGAACTCGACCGAGGTGCGGTCCACGGTGTTGTAGCAGTGCTCGGCTACGGCGGGGGTCATGTACACCCACATCGAGAAGAGGGCGAACCAGGAGAAGAACTGAACTACGCCAAGCTGTACCATAGTCCTGGGCATACGGCCGAAGTCCTTGAATATCTCCAGGAAACCTCCGTCTTTCTGCTTTTTCTCTCCCGGCTCAGGAGGATATTCGGAAGTGCTGATGACAGTCCACAGCACGCAGAGCAGCAGGACAGCGGCACCGATATAGAAGGCCGTGCGCACGTTAGGCGCCACTCCTCCGACTTCGGCGGGGGTGTTGGACATTCCGAACCAGTTGGTCAGTACATAAGGAAGGACAGCGCCGACGACAGCGCCGACACCGATGAGGGATGTCTGCATCGAGAAACCGAGTGTCCGCTGTTCAGAGGGCAGCTTGTCAGCTACAAGAGCCCGGAAAGGCTCCATGGCTACATTGATGGAGGCATCCATGATCATGAGTATACCGGCGCCTATCAGCAGAGGGGAGAGGAAGCCGGCAAGGGAGGGTGAGTTGGGCATCAGGAACAGCATCAGGGAGGCCAGGATGGCTCCGGTCAGGAAGTAGGGACGTCTCCTGCCGAGCCGGCACCAGGTGCGGTCGCTGTAGTGTCCTATGATGGGCTGGACGATCATGCCCGTGAGGGGCGCGGCCAGCCAAAAATACGACAGATGGGCCACATCAGCTCCGAATGACTGCAGGATCCTGCTGACGTTGGCGTTCTGCAGCGCCAGGCCGAACTGAATCCCGAGGAACCCGAAACTCATGTTGAAAATCTGCATGAATGTCATTCTCTTCTTTTCCATAGAGAGTCTGTATGCGGTTTAATAAGCAGGGTCAAAATTAGACTTTCCACACCTTTTAAACATTATAGTTTCCGACGGACCGTGGGAAATCCACGACGAATTGTAACATTTTTTTAACAAATTGGAAATATCCGTCATCTTTCTTAACTTTGCATCCGCTATGAAAGTCCTGATAATAGAAGACGAGATACCCGCCCAGCAGATACTTCTCAGACTCCTGGGCCGATACTTCCCCGACTTCACCATCATGGGGATACTGGACTCGGTGGACACCGCCGTAAACTTTCTCAAGCACCAGACCCCGGACCTTATATTCATGGACGTAGAGCTCTCCGACGGCAGGAGCTTCGAGATATTCCGGCAGGTGGACATCACCTGTCCGGTCATAGTGACCACCGCCTACACGGACTACGCTCTGGACGCATTCCGGAACAAGTGCATCGACTACCTTATGAAGCCGATAGAGGACGGTGCCTTCAGGGAATCGGTAGACCGGTGCATGCAGTTATGCGGGGCAACTGCCGCGCAGAAAACGGCGCCCGATGTAACCGCCTACGCGAAGCCCGTCCATAAGCACCACTTTACCATCAAGTTAGGAAGCCAGATACTGGTTATTGACGTAAACGACATAGCCTATTTCTACTCCAACGAGAAGTCCACCTGGCTGGTCACCCGCGACGGCAAGCAGTACATGACCGACGACTCGCTCACGGCCATAGAGAACGAGGTGGACCCGGCCAGATTCTACAAGATATCCAGAAAATGCCTGGTGGGGCTCTCCTCCATCTACACTATCTCGAAATATTTCAACTCCAGGCTAAAAGTCACCCTTTCCCCCAAGAACATCGAGCCCGTAATCGTCCCCCGCGACCGCGTCCAGTCCTTCATGGAATGGCTGGAGGGCGCGTAGGCCGGGCTACTGGATAAGAGGAATGCGCACGATGAATTCCAAGTCCGTCTTTTCGGTCACCACCCTGCGGTTGAAGAGTATCTCGTACTGACGGCTGATGTTCTGCAGGCCGGTGCCGGTGGAGACGCCCGGCTCAGTCTTCTTGGGATTGAGGTTGTTGCGGACGACGATATGACGCATCCCGACGCCTATGGAGATGTGCAGGGCGCTGGAAGAGTTGACCACGTTGTGCTTGACGGCATTCTCCACCATCACCTGCAGGGTGCAGGGAATGATCCTGGCGCCGTGATACTTGTCCGGAATGTCTATCTCAGTGACGAAACTCTCCCCGAACCTCTCCCGCAGCAGGTCGCAGTACTTGCTCACGAACTCCAGCTCCTCCTCCAGCATCACCAGAGTATGCTTCTCCAACTTCAGGAAATAGCGGTACACTCCCGCCAGCTTCCCCGCATAATCACTGGCCCTGTCGGCGTCCTCATGTATCAGGTACTGCAGGACTGTCAGGCAGTTGAAGAGAAAATGGGGGTTGGTCTCACTCTTGAGCAGCTGGTACTGGTAGTTGGCCCTGGCCCGCTGCTCGGCCTCCGCGGCGACGGCCTTGCGGTTCGTCCAGCGGTAATAGAAAATAAGGTCGGTGATGAGTATCGCGACGGCGTTGAACACCAGGTTGCTCACGTATGTGAAGAGAAAGAGCCGGCTGAAGAACTTACTTCCGTCCACTACCTGCGGGTACTGCCATATCCGGATCAGCAGGGAGGTCAGGAAGGCCATCATGGCGATGGCGCCCACCTCCACCAGAGACCGGACTATGGTCCTGCCGCTTCCGTACGGGAAGAAGCGCACCAGCAGCACGACGATGAGGATGTCTCCCAGGACGGCCCCGAAGGTCAGGGAATAGTTGGACAGCGTCTGAAAGAGGAAATCTCCGAAATACAGGCCGAAACTCTCGTAGAACAGAGGCATGGCCCTCTCGATCAGTATCCTTGCGAACAGGACAATGATGATGATGACCATCAGGTCGACTGTCGAGACCTGGCTGCGTCCTCCCCTATTGCTGCTTTCCTCCGACATGCCAGTCCCTGCGTACTAAGAGGACGATCACCAGTCCCAGAAGCCCGGTGGTGACCATCGTGACTATGACATTGATCCACACTCCCCAGGAAGGCACCAGCTTCTCCAGCAGCCCGGCGCCCTCGGTCCCGATGTAGAAACCGGCGAAGCACGAGAGGAAGGCCAGCCCCAGGAAGACGTCGAAAGAGGCCCTGTAGAACTTGATAAGGGCGAAGACCATGCCTATGGTCAGGCAGGTGAGGAAGATGCCGTCACCTATCTTGGTGTCGTGAAGTGCCAGACAGACGACCGCGTGGGCGAGGACGAAAACCAGAACTATGATATTGGCCCTGAGCACGTCGCTCCTCGCATCGCCCGTTCTTGAGAAAAACCGCTTCATAGTCACATGATATTTCTGTAAAATTAACGATTTTTCCATACATTTGCAAAAATTCTGAACGATGATTATTCATTTTTCCATCAACTTCCGCACCGCCTGGGGGCAGAACCTCTATATTTCGGGGTCCGTGCCCGAGCTCGGAGGCGGTGACCCGGCCAAGGCCGTACCCATGAACTACACTCCAGGAGATTTCTGGAAAACCGACATCAAGATAACGGACCTCGAGGAAAGGGTCCTGTCCTACAAATACTTCGTCAAGTCAGAGAACGGCTCCACCTTCTTCGAGGCCGGCTCTGAAAGGGTCCTGGGCCTGAACAGCGCGTCCCGGGAGCTCTTCCTCAACGACGAGTGGCAGGGCAATTCGGCTGAGGCTCCCTTCCTCACCGCCCCCTTCTCCGAGATATTCTTCTCCCACGCGCACCGCGAGTCCACCCAGACCCACCTCCACTCCCGCGAGGTCATCATCAGGGTGACGGCTCCGGCAGTAGAGCAGGACTGCGTCCTGGCCGTCTGCGGAGACTCCCCGGTACTGGGAGGATGGGATCCGGCCGGGGCAATGGAGATGACCCCGGTGCACGGCTCCCGATGGACAGTCCACCTGCCTGCAGAGAAACTGGGCCGGAGGCTGGAATTCAAGTTCATCAAGCGCAACACCGCTGACGGCAGCATCGTCTGGGAGGACAGGGACAACCGTATCCTGGAGCTGCCCGGCGACATCACCCCCCATCAGACCTGGTCCGTGGAATACTCCCAGGCGTCCTTCCACCTGGGGAAGCCCCGCTTCTCCGGCACCGCCGTACCGGTATTTGCCCTCAGGACGCAGAACAGCTGCGGCATCGGCGACTTCACCGACCTCAAGATATTCGGAGACTGGATCCGCTCCATAGGACAGAACGTGATACAGATCCTGCCGGTCAATGACACCACCTCCACCGGCACCTGGACCGACTCCTACCCCTACGGAGGCATCACCGTCATGGCCCTGCACCCCATATTCATCAGCATCCCCGCCATAGGCCCCCTCAGGAACCCGGGACAGCGCTCCGCCTACACCCGCGAGCGGAAAGCCCTGGAGGCACTGACGGCCATCGACTATGAGAAAGTACTGGCCTTGAAGAACAAATATCTCAGGATACAGTTCGAGACCTATAAGGAGGACACCTTCGCCGAGCCGAAATTCCTTTCATTCTACCGCAGCAACAAGTCCTGGCTCCTGCCCTACTGCGCCTTCTGCGCCCTGAGGGACAGCCACGGCACAGCCGATTTTTCCCAATGGGGAGAGGACTCGCGCTGCACCCCTGGACTGCTCGCCCGCGTCAACTCGGAGGACAGCCCCCTTTACCCGGAAATATCCTTCCATATCTTCACCCAGTACCACCTGCACCGGCAGCTGCTGGATGCGGTGCAGTACCTCCATTCGCTGGGCATTGCCCTGAAGGGAGACATTCCCATAGGCATCACCCGCAACAGCGCGGACGCATGGGCTTCCCCGGAGCTCTTCCACATGGATTCCCAGGCCGGAGCCCCGCCCGACGACTTTGCGGCAGAGGGTCAGAACTGGGGATTCCCCACATACGACTGGGACAGAATGGCCGAAGACGGCTACCGCTGGTGGAAAGAGCGTTTCCGCCACATGTCGGAGTATTTCGACGCCTACAGGATAGACCACGTGCTGGGATTTTTCCGGATATGGGAGATTCCTCGGGAGCAGACCAAGGGACTGATGGGGCATTTCTCCCCTGCCCTGCCGATGGACTGCGGGGAGATACTCTCCTTCGGATTCGGGTTTGACTTCGCCCGCCACGCCACACCTTATATAAGATACTGGCAACTGAAGGAGATGTTCGGGGAGCACACCGAGGAGGTGATGAGCAAGTACTTGAACAGCAACGAATACGAGGTATTCACCCTCAAGGAGGAGTTCAACACGCAGAGGAAGATCGAGGAGTATTTCGGGCCGGAGCAGAACGATATCAAGGACGGCCTGCAGGCCCTCGTCAGCGAGGTGCTCTTCCTCGAGGACAGCAAGCGTCCCGGACTCTTCCATCCCAGGATTTCCGCCCAGTTCACATACTCCTACCGCGACCTGCCGGAAGACCAGAAAGCGGCCTACAACCGGCTCTATGACCACTTCTTCTACAAGAGGCACAATGAGTTCTGGAGGGATTCAGCCCTGCGCAAGCTCCCCGAGGTGACCGCCGCCACCGACATGCTTACCTGCGCGGAGGACCTGGGCATGATTCCGGATTGCGTGCCGGAGGTCATAAGGGACCTGAAGATACTGTCACTGGAGATATTCCGCATGTCCAAGGATCCCCGCGAGCCCTTCGGAGATCCCGCCCGCTATCCCTACATGAGCGTATGTACCACCGGCACCCACGACACCAGCACTCTCAGACAGTGGTGGGAAGAAGACCGGGGAATATCATCGGAGTACTGGCACAGGATGCTCCACGAGGGAGGCGACGCACCCTACTTCTGCGAGCCCTGGCTCTGCGAGAAGATCATACGCATGCACACCGCATCCCCGGCCATGCTGACCATACTGCCCCTGCAGGACTGGCTGTCCGTGGACGGAGATGTCAGGGCACAGGACCCGGCAGCCGAGCGCATCAACGTACCTTCGATACCCAAATACTACTGGAGATACCGCATGCACCTGCCGATAGAAGAACTTACCGCCAACCAGAAACTTACCGCTAAACTCAAAGAACTGTCAAGAAGATGAATTCCAACGATGGAGCCGCCGGCTCAGAAACTGCCCCGAAACGCAGAAAAGGCATACGCATAGCCCTCCACTGGCAGATACTCATAGGCATAGCCCTGGGCGCAGTCTACGGTATATTCCTGCCGCACTGCACCCAGTACATCGAGTGGCTGGGAGACCTGTTTCTCAATGCCCTCAACATGATAGTCATCCCGCTGATAGCCTCGTCCATCTTCATAGGAGTGGCCGGCATGGCGGGAGGCAACCTGGGCCGAGTGCTGGGCAAGACCCTCTCCTATTACCTCCTGACCACCCTGACAGCCGTCATCATAGGCCTGGCTCTGGTATCTGTCATCAGACCCGGCGTAGGCAGGGACGTGGTGCTCACCGGCAACGCGGAGAGCATAGCCACCCAGGACGTACACATGATCGACCAGCTCACAGGCATAGTACCGTCCAACGTCTTCGCAGCCATGGCCGACGGGAACATCCTCCCCATCATCTTCTTCATGGTCCTTCTGGGCATCTTCTCCACCAAGCTGGATAAGAAGCACTACACCGTGCTGCTGGACTTCTTCACCGCTGTCTACGAGCTGATCATGAAAGTCACGATGGCGATCATAAAGCTCACCCCCATAGGCATATTCTCCGTAATGGCCTGCATGATAGGGAAGCAGGCCGGAGACCCGGACGCCCTGATAGGGATAGTCAAGGGACTCGGTCTGTTCGTGCTCACAGTCTGGGCAGGATGCCTGATACACGGAGGCCTGGTGCTGCCGGGCACAGTATGGGCACTGGCGCGCATCAATCCTTACAAGCACATGCGCCGGGTATCCACCCCCATGCTGACGGCATTCACCACCTGCTCGTCCAACGCCACCCTGCCCCTGTCCATCCGCTACTCACAGGCTTGCGGAGTATCGGAAAAACTGGCAGGACTTACACTCTCTCTCGGAAGCACCGTCAACATGAACGGCACGGCCCTGTTCGAGTGCGTATCGGCTCTGTTCATAGCCCAGCTCTACGGCATTGATCTGACTATAGGGCAGCAGATTACTGTAGTACTCACCTCGCTGATGGCAGCTGTAGGCTCTGCCGGCATACCCATGGCCGGCATAGTGATGATGGCCATCGTCTTCAACGCTGTCGGACTGCCGATGGAGGGAGTGGGTATAATTCTTGCTGTACAGCAGATCTGCGAGATGCCCCGTACCTGTCTCAACGTATACGGAGACCTGTGCGGAGCAGTCATCGTAGCCCGTTCGGAAGGGGATAGAATCACCGTCTGAGCGCACTGCCACATTATCAGAACAAAACGCCACTTTTATGACAGCACATATCAAAACTCTTTTGTCCATTCTGACAGCCTCTGTCTGCCTGACATCGCTGCTGACAGGCTGCCAGTCCGCCCCGGCTCCTGCCATGGAAGGGCACTATACCCTTCAGGCTCAGAGCGTGCAGGTCAACGGAACGATTATCAACATCACTGACTGGCCAGGCAGCTCTGTCACGATATCCGCAGTTGACGACGAGACTGTAACAGTCAGCATTGACAGCCTTCTGCTCGGTTTCGACACCCTTACCGTTTACGCCACCGCCGCCGGGGAAGGGAAAGACAAATACACCTTTTCCGGCACATACAGCGGTCAGGACAGGGACATCTCCGTCTCCGGGACAGTCGACGGCTCCGCGCTGTCACTCAGCATCACCGACACCTGCACATCCCCTGCTACAGGAAGGTGGACTGTCGCCCGCGGTGATGACGGTCTGGCGGATATCAGCATTACATACAGTTCTCCCGCAGTGACGGAAATCGAAGTAGGAGGCATCACGCTGCCTGTGGACATAGCCATAGAGCTGATGAATCAACTTGTACGCCAGAATCTCACCCCTACGCTTGACAACCTGGATTACATCGAGCTGGACCGCACCGGCTACCTGAACATATCCTGGAAAGGAGACATCAGTACGGAACTGGAGCCACTGCTGACCGGAGTCGTTCAGTACTGGCCGGCTCCCGATGACTCGTGGATTCACCTCTATCTGCGCCGCACCATCACCGACGCCGTAGGCTCGCCCATTTCCCCCATTGACTTTGCCCTGGCATATTCCACAGACGGTTCCGGTTCTCTTGCTCTGGAAATAAACCAGGACACTTTCGCTCCCTGGACAGGCATCCTGCTCATGGCCCTCGGAAGTATGGAGGACAGCACAGCCCCCATCGCCGCTATCCTGAAAGAGATAGCGCAGTCGCTATTACTGCCTGAGACAGTATTCTCCATAAGCGTGAACCTGAGTCCGGTACAATAGCCATGACAGCGAAGGCCAAAACAGTATGGTACTGCACCTCCTGCGGCAACGAGACCTCCAAATGGATGGGCCGCTGCCCCGCCTGCGGGGAGTGGAACACCATGAAGGAAGGACTGCCCAGGGACGGTAGGTCCTCCACCGCCGTACCCTCGCGGGACCGCTCACTCATCGGGATCTCCGAATCCAGACCGACGGCCCTCAAGGACATATCGGTGGATCAGGACAGCCGCATCCTCATTGGCAATAAGGAAGTTGAGCGTATCCTCGGCGGAGGCATCGTTCCCGGATCCATGATTCTCCTTGGAGGCGAGCCCGGTATAGGAAAATCCACGCTGGCACTGCAGATTCCCCTCAGAAGCAAGGGGCTGCGCACTCTCTACGTCTCCGGGGAGGAGTCTCCGAGACAGATCAAGCTCCGCGCCATGAGGCTCCTGCGGCCCGGAGAGGGGGACAATGAGGACAACTGCACCATCCTCGGGGAGACTCAGGTGGACAATATCATCCGCTGCGCTCTGGAACTGCGCCCCGACCTGCTGGTGGTGGACTCGATACAGACCATCTACTCGGAAAATATTGACTCAGCCGCCTCATCCGTCACCCAGGTGCGCGAATGCGCCGCGGCCCTGCTCCGCATGGCCAAGGAGAGCGGTATCCCCGTCATCCTTATCGGACACATCACCAAGGACGGGGCCATCGCCGGACCTAAGGTCCTGGAGCACATCGTGGACGTGGTCCTGCAGTTCGAGGGCGACACCCGTCACTCGCACCGCATCCTGCGCAGCATCAAGAACCGCTTCGGATCGACGGCCGAGATAGCCATTTTCGAGATGACCGGCACAGGTCTCAGGGAGGTGGAGAATCCCTCCGAGATTCTCACTCCCATGCACAAGGAGAACCTCAGCGGAGTGGCAGTGGGAAGTATGGTGGACGGATCCAGGCCCTTCCTCATCGAGATCCAGGCCCTGGTATCCACCGCCGCCTACGGCATGCCCCAGCGCTCGGCCACCGGCTATGATGCCCGCCGCCTGAACATGCTTCTGGCAGTACTGGAAAAAAGAGCGGGTTTCAAACTATCAGCCAAGGATGTGTTCCTCAACGTGGCCGGAGGCATGCGCGTCGGCGACACGGCCTGTGACCTGGCTGTAGTGGTGGCGGTACTGTCCTCCACCTTCGACCTGGCCGTCAGTCCCGGCATCTGCTTCGCGGCCGAAGTGGGCCTGAGCGGGGAGATCCGCCCAGTTGGCCGCATCGAGGCCCGTATCTCCGAGGCCGCCCGCCTGGGCTACCGCGAGATCTACATCTCCTCCTACAATCTTTCCGAAGACCTGCGCCGCAGCATCCCCGCCACCGGTATCCGCGTGGTGGAGGTATCTGACATCGCGGCACTGTGCCGCAACCTCTTCAGGAACTCCCAATAATTAATTCCGGCAGCCATGAGAAGACTTCTACTCTCCACCATCATCCTCACGGTCCTGACCACCGGCCTCCGGGCCCAGGACGGCAGCGGCAGGGACATCCCGGCAGAAATCTCCGCCTACGCCGGTCAGGTGCTGAAACAATGGAAGATTCCCGGGCTCTCGCTGGCCGTCATACACGGAGACACCACCGTGTTCTCCGGAGGCTTCGGAGTAAGGGAAAAGGGAAAGAACCCCGGCCAGGACGGAGAATGGACAGCCATCACCGACTCTACCCTCTTCCACATAGGCTCGATGACCAAGGCCTTCACCGCCACGGTCATAGCCTCGCTGGTAGACGAAGGCCTGCTGCGCTGGGACGACACCGTCAAGCACATACTGCCCGACTTCGAATGGTACGATGACAGCGTCGAGTCCGTCATGCAGGTGCGCGACCTCCTCACCCACACCACCGGACTGGTGGCCCAGGCCGGGACCTACATCCCCAATCTGGGTTACGGGAGGGATGATATCTACAGGATGTTCAGGTACATAGAGCCGGTCTACCCGTTCCGGGAGAAATTTGCGTACAACAACATCACCTTCATCATCGCCGCCCGCATCATAGAGACCGTCACCGGCCGCAGCTGGGAAGACAACATCCGGGAGAGGATTTTCATTCCGCTGGGCATGACCTCGTCAGTGCCGGGCAGCGAAGGTTACCTGGAGGCAGGGAAGAAAGCCTCCGTAGCCCATTATTTCGGATACTCGAGGGGAAAGAACGGCGGACGCGGCTCCATCTACGTCACCCCGCTTTACGGGGAGGAAAGGGCCCTGCACTGGGTGGACGTAATAGGACCGGCCGGCAGTATCAGCTCCACGGCTCAGGACATGGCCCGCTGGGTACGGTTCCACCTGAACAACGGAGCCGTGGTGCGCACTATAAATCCGGAGAATTCCGAATTCGAATCATCCTTCCCCATGGACTCCACCGCCCTGTCGGATTATTTTCCCGAAATAAGCCCTGCCATGACGGGCGGATTCCGCATCTACCCCTACCGGGACACCGTGCGGCTCATCTCCCGGGAGCAGATGGACTTCCTCCACACAGGCGTGGTCAAGGTACGTCAGGACAGTTCCATGAGACGGGACTACGGTTACTGCTGGTACGTAGAGCAGAACGACAGGTACAAGGTAATCTACCACACCGGCACCACCTGGGGCTTCACCGGAGTATGCGGATTTGTGCCGGAGCTGGATCTGGGAGTGGCAGTATTGTGCAATTCAGAGGTATCCGAGTACGCGCGGCTTGGACTGATGCGCAGGATCATAGACCTGTACCTACCCGGAGACACTCTCAGGGACTGGAGCTCCGAGGGGTTGGAACAGTGGTTTAAGGACAAAAGAAAACCGGGACGCCGTGCCGTGCCCTGCGTCATAGAGCGCAGCAGCGTGACACCTGAGTTCGAAAAGCTGACTGGCCGCTACACGAAACCTGCCCCCTTCGGGGATGCGGAGGTAACCTTGAAAAACGGCAGGCTGTATCTGACCATCGGTCCGCTCGGATGGACACACAGGCTTGACCACCACCGTGGAAACGAATTCTGGCTCAGGTCTGACGGCCATACCTACCCCGTATTCTTCCACAACTACACCGGAGAGTCCGACGGGCCGGTGGATTTCGAGATAGACTTCAACTACAACGAGAATTTCGGCCCCTGGATCAAGACTCCTTGATCGGCATATCATCCACCCACACCTGACGCTCAATGGCCTGGTCCAGGGAGATCATCGTGTCGGTGCTGGAGATATAGGGAATATTCTGGATGGTGTGCACCAGAATCCGCATGAGGTGGTCGTGATCGGTACAGTAAATCTTGACCAGCAGGGCATGCTTGCCTGTGACGAAATGGCATTCCACCACCTCCGGGATTTTCTTGAGATTCTGGATCACTTCATTGTACTTGCCGGTCTCGGAAAGAGAGACTCCCACGAAGGCGCACACATTGAGACCCAGGGCCTGAGGCTTGACGAGAAGACGGGAACCGGTGATGATGCCCATATTCTCCATTTTCTTTACTCTCTGATGGATGGCCGCTCCAGACACTCCGCACTCGCGGGCTATCTCGAGAAAAGGCATCCTTGCATTTTTGACTAAGAAGGACAGTATCCGCTGATCTATCCTGTCGAGCTGATATTTTGTATTCATATTCATTACTTTCTGGATGTACCCTTCCGGGGTGACGGCTTCTTCTCACCCGCTGACTCTATGATGGAACGGCACTGTTCCTCCGTCAGCGATGACGGGTCAGTACCGCGGGGTATCTTGTAGTTGGAGCCGGCATGCTTGATATACGGGCCGAAACGGCCGTTGAGCACAAAGATGTCCGCCTCAGGGAATGACTTGATGTCCTTGTTCTTCTGCTGGGCCTCGTGCTCCTCGATGAGCTTCACGGCAGTATCCAGGGTGATGGTGTAGGGGTCCTGGCCGCGCTTCAGCGAGACGTATGCGGAGCCGTACTTGACATATGGTCCGTACTTGCCCTTGGAGCAGGTAATGGTCTGGCCGTTATACTCACCCAGAGTCCTGGGGAGAACGAAGAGCCTGAGGGCGTCCTCCAGGGAGACGGACTCGATCAGCTGCCCCTTCTCCAGTCCGGTGATGCGCTTTTCAGGATCATCGTCCTCACCTATCTGCACCACCGAGCCGTAACGGCCCATACGGGCTATCACCGTCTTGCCGGTGGCAGGGTCAGTTCCGAGAACTTTGCGGGATTTCATGGGGGCGCTCTCCTTCATGGTCTCCTCCACCCGCTCGTGGAAAGGCTTGTAGAAATCGGCCACAGTCTTGTTCCACACCAGCTTACCTGCAGCCACGCGGTCAAAGGCGGTCTCTACCTTGGCGGTGAAACCGTAGTCCATAATCGCGGGGAAGGTCTGCTCCAGAAAATCGGTCACCAGCACTCCTACATCCTCCGGGCAGAGACGGCCCTTCTCCGAGCCTGAAATCTCCTTCCTGGAGACGGAGGATATGCCGTCCCCCTTGAGAGTCAGGACAGTCACAGACCGCTCCTCTCCCTTACGGTCCTGACGGATGATGTAACCCCTCTGATGGAGGGTGGAGATAGTCGGAGCATAGGTCGAGGGACGCCCGATGCCCAGTTCCTCCATTTTCCTGACCAGCGATGCCTCGGAATAACGGGGAGGATGCGAAGTATATTTTTCCAAAGCCGTGATGCTGTCCCTGAGCATGCCGTCTCCAACGGACAGGGGCGGGAGAATCTTCTCCTCATCCCCAGTCGGCGAGTCATCGTCAGTAGATTCTATATATACTTTAAGGAATCCGTCGAAAAGAACTGTGGAGCCGGTCACGTCAAAATGCTCCTGTATCCTGTCCCCGGCTATGGTGATGTCCGTTTTCTCCAGACGGGCATCAGCCATCTGCGATGCCACGGTCCTCTTCCATATCAGGCTGTAGAGCTTCTTCTCTGCGGCAGTTCCGGGTATGTCAGTGTTGGCGATATAGGTCGGACGGATGGCCTCGTGAGCCTCCTGAGCACCCTTCACACCTGTCTTGTACTGACGGGCCTTGTGGTACTCCGCTCCGAAATTCTCGGTAATCCATCCCTTGGCGGCGCCTATGGCGAGCTTCGAGAGAGTAGTCGAGTCGGTACGCATATAGGTGATGAATCCGGACTCATACAGATGCTGCGCTATGGACATCGTCTGGCTCACTGAGAAACCGCACTTGCGGGCAGCCTCCTGCTGAAGGGACGAGGTAGTGAATGGAGGGGCAGGACACCTGGACAATTCCTTCTTATCCACCGAGGCTACTGTAAAACGGCTGCCGCGGCATTTCTCCAGAAATGACTCAGCCTCCTCACGGGTATCGAAACGATGGTCCAGGACTCCGGAGACCTTGGCTTTCTTTCCGTTTTCAGGGATGAATACACCTTCTACCCGGAAATACGGCCGCGGCTGGAACCCGGCTATCTCCCTTTCCCTCTCCACCACCAGGCGGAGGGCCACCGACTGCACGCGGCCGGCCGAGAGCGAGGGCTTGATCTTCTTCCACAGTATCGGTGAGAGCTCGAATCCCACGATACGGTCCAGGACCCTGCGGGCCTGCTGGGCCATGACGAGATTCATGTCCACGTCACGGGGGGTCTCTATAGCATGCAGTATCGCGTCCCTTGTAATCTCGTGGAACACTATTCGGCGGGTCTTTTCCGGCTGCAGGTCCAGGGTCTCCCTCAGATGCCAGGCGATGGCCTCTCCCTCACGGTCCTCATCGGATGCGAGCCAGACCACGGAAGCCTTGTCCGAAGCAGCCTTCAGCTCGGACACCACTTTCTTCTTGTCAGGGGACACCTCGTACTGCGGAATGAAGCCGTGCTCTATGTCTATACCCAGATTTTTCTTGGCCAGATCACGGATATGACCGTAGCTCGAACGCACTGTATATTCCTTTCCCAATATCTTTTCGATGGTCTTCGCCTTAGCCGGCGACTCTACGATTACTAAATTCTCTACCATATCTCCGTTGAATGAAGTTGCAAAGTAAAGGATATTTTCTAACTTCGCATGAATTTATTTTGCAAAAATGAAAGAGAAAACGAAGAGAAAATTAATAATCGCTATCTGGTGCGTAGTGTTCATTCCCGTCGGAGCACTCCTGCTGTTTGTCACCGGAGTGGGTCTGTTCGCGGAGATTCCTTCCTTCGAGGAGCTGGAGAATCCGAAGACTTACCTGGCCACCGAGCTCATCTCCGAAGACGGGAAACTGATAGGAACCTACCATATCGAGAACCGTACGCACGTAGGATACAACGAACTGTCTCCCTACATCGTATCCGCCGCCATAGCCACCGAGGACGTGCGTTTCTACAGACACTGCGGCATAGACTTCCGCAGTCTGGCCAGGGTCGGGGTCAAGACCATCCTCCTGGGCAATGCCCGCTCGGGCGGAGGAGGCAGCACCATCACCCAGCAGCTGGCGAAGACCCTGTTCCCAAGGGAGGAAGCTACGGGCAAATTCCCGGGCGAGGCAGCTTTCAAACTGGTTGTCAGTAAATTCAAGGAGTGGATAACTGCCGTCAAGCTGGAACGCAACTACACCAAGAACGAGATCATGGCCATGTACATGAACGCCATCTTCTTCGGCAGCAACTCCTACGGCATCAAGGCCGCGGCCAACACCTTCTTTAATAAGGAGCCCTATGAGCTCAACCTCCAGGAGAGCGCCGTGCTGGTCGGAGCCGTCAACAAACCCACCCGCTTCAACCCCGTGCTCAACTACGACCGCTCGATAGCCCGCCGCAACCACGTCATCAGCCAGATGAGCAAGTACGGCTTCATCTCCCAGGCCGACGCAGACTCCCTGATGGCCCTGCCCATAGTGCTGGACTACAACCAGCAGGACCACAATACCAGTCTGGCCCCGTATTTCCGCGACATGCTCCGCAAGTACATGAGCGCGTCAGAGCCCGACAGAAAGAACTACTATTTCGCGGAGGACTACAGCGCTGACCTGTACCTGTGGGAGAACGACCCCCTCTACGGCTGGCTCAACAAGAATTTCAAGCCCGACGGCAGCCGCTACAGCCTGGACAAGGACGGACTTACCATCTATACCACCATCAACTCCACCATGCAGCGCTATGCCGAGGAGGCCGTGACACAACATCTGAGCAAGGACCTGCAGCCTGCCTTCTTCCAGGATCTGGCGGACAATCCCAACCCTCCTTTCGCAAAGGAAGTGCCCCTCGAGCTGACCGGGACCGTCATGGCACAGGCCCGCCGATGGAGCGACCGGTACCGGGAGATGCGTGCCGACGGTATCTCCGAGAAGGAGATTGACCGCGTCTTCCGCGAGGAGAAAACCGAGATGAGGATATTCTCATGGAAAAAGCCCGGATACATCGACACCGTCATGACGCCGGACGACTCCATCCGCTACTACAAGTCCATCCTGAGAGCCTCGCTGATAGCCATGGAGCCCTCCACAGGCCACATCAGGGCCTACATCGGAGGTCCTGACTACCGCTACTTCAAGTATGACAACGCCAGACAGGGCAAGCGCCAGGTAGGTTCGACCATCAAGCCGTTCCTCTACACCCTGGCCATGCAGGAGGGATACTACCCCTGTGACAAGGTGCTTAACGTACCCCAGACCTTCGTTCTTGCCGACACCACATGGACTCCGGAAAGCGAGGACCGCATAGAGTTCATAGGCAAGGAAGTGACGCTCAAATGGGGCCTCACCCGAAGCAGCAACAACATCTCCGCCTACCTGATGCGCCAGTTCGGTCCGACAGCTATGGTAGAGATGTGCCGCAAGCTGGGCATCACCTCATATCTTGCCCCCTACCCCTCGTTGTGCCTGGGACCGGCCGACATCACCCTGATGGAGATGGTGGGTGCCTACAACACCTATCCGAGCCGCGGCGTACACATCGACCCGCTTTTCGTCACCCGCATCGAGGACAGCGAGGGCAACGTACTGGGTACCTTCAGTCCCCGCAAGAGGGAGGCCATAAGTGAGGCCACCGCCTATCTGATGGTCAATCTCATGGAAGGAGTCGTCAATGAGGGCTCCGGAGCCCGTCTGCGCTGGCGTTACGGTCTCGAAGGGCCCGTAGCCGGCAAGACAGGCACCACCAACGACAAGTCTGACGGATGGTTCATCGGTTATACCCCCAATCTGACCGCAGGTGTCTGGGTAGGAGCCGAGGACCGCCAGGTACACTTCGAAAGTATGTCCCTGGGACAGGGTGCCAACACCGCCCTGCCCATCTGGGGACTGTTCATGCAGAAGGTGATGAATGACGGGACGTTGGGCGTAACGCCCGCAGACCGGTTCATCGCTCCTCCCGGAGTCTCTTTCAATACCGACTGCGACGGCAGTGACAATGACACGTCGGAAGACACCGCGCAGGATGAAAATTCGTTCTTCAATATGTAATTCCTGAAACAACACACTATGAGACCTGTTAATGAACAAGTACTGGCTGTAGTATACGGAGGCTACACCTCAGAAGTCGAAATCTCCGTCAAGAGCGGCAAAAGTGTCGCCCGTTGGCTGCGCAACGCCGGCCGGAATGTATATGAAGTGCTGCTCAGCCTCGGCGGATGGTGGGCCATCACCCCATCCGGAGACGGAACGGAACGCAAATGGCCGATAGACCGCAATGACTTCTCATTCACGCCTGATGGAGGAGAGAAGATCTGCTTTGACAAGGTCTTCATCATCATTCACGGCGACCCTGGCGAGAACGGCCGCCTGCAAGCCTATTTCGAGATGCTCAGCATCGCATACGTGGGTTGCTCATCCCAATGCGCCACCATCGCATTCGATAAGTACGCCTGCAAGTCCTACCTCAGGGACAGCGGCACATTTCTGGCAAGGGACATCATGCTGCGCAGGAACGAGCCCTACAGACCAGGGGACATCATAGCAAGGACAGGACTGCCGGCCTTCGTAAAACCATGCGGAGGAGGTTCCAGCTTCGGAGTGACCAAAATACGCAGCACAGAGGAACTTGACGGCGCACTGCGTACAGCTTTCTCTGAGAGTGACACGGTCATCATAGAGCAATGCCTATACGGCAGGGAAATAGACTGTGCGGTCTATGAGGACAGCCTCGGTCCGCACGCACTGCCTTTGATAGAGATTATTCCCCGCAACGAGTTTTTCGACTACGATGCCAAATACAATGGAGCCAGCAACGAACTCTGTCCTGCCCCTCTCCCCGCAGAGGACCGGACAGTCATCCAGAACGAGGCCGTGAGGATTTTCCGGCGTCTCGGATGCAAAGGTCTGGTGCGCATGGATTTCATCTATGGACCCGACAACCGCCCGTATTTCCTGGAAGTCAATCCCAATCCGGGCATGACCGAATCCAGCCTGGTACCCCAGATGGTCCGGGCCGCCGGAATGACCATGGAGGATTTTCTCACAGGACTGATAGACCGTGCCGGGGAGGACTAGTCCATGACCAGAAAAGAATTCGTTACCAAAGCTACCGGGAGCCTGGCCGCACAGTATGCCCCCGGCGAGGCAAAAGCCATATCTATACGCATACTTTCCCATTTTCTGGGACTGTCCGAATACGAATATTCCGTAGAACCTGACGTGGTAATTCCCAAACCGGACCTGGTCCGGGTTCAGGAAGCACTGGACGAGCTGGCGGCAGACAGGCCGGTACAGTACGTCATCGGAGAGGAGAGCTTCGAGGGACATATTTTCCGGGTCAACGAATCGGTACTTATTCCCCGCCCAGAGACAGCCCAGCTCTGCCGCCTCGCCTCTGCCGCCCTGCGCAGCTCCGGGGAAGTACGCGAGCCCCGCATACTCGATGCCGGAACCGGCTCAGGCTGTATCGCATGGACTCTCGCAGCAGCCTTTCCAAAAGCCGCTGTAATGGCCTTTGACGTGAGCGAGGCAGCCCTGAATATAGCCCGCAACCAGAAAGTCTGGCTGGATGAGGCCGGACGCCAGCCGGTACCGGAGTCCCCTGTATTTTTCCGTGCTGATATTCTCGAGGGGCCTCCGGGCGAAAAAGACGGCGCTGACATGCCAAATCTCGAAGAGCTGGACCTGTTGATATCCAACCCTCCCTATGTCTGTGAGTCCGAGAAAGACTTCATGGCGCCCAACGTACTGGATTACGAGCCGGATGAGGCGCTGTTCGTCCCGGACAACGACCCGCTGCGCTTCTACAGGGCCCTGGCGGGATGGGCCGAGGCCCTGGTCCGTCTGGGAGGACAATGTTTCTTCGAGATAAATGAGGCCTTCGGCCCCCAGGTCAGGGAGCTCTTCGAAAGCCGCGGTTTCAGCGATGTAGAGATACTTCAGGACTTCCACGGCAAAGACAGGTTTGTTACTTTCACAAAATGGTTTTAAATTTGTGGGGATGAGAAAACTCCTGCTCATATCCGCTGCAGCCATGCTGCTAATGTGCGCGTCCTTCCCTACTGCTTCAGCACAGCAGAAGGATTCTGTCACCGTCATGCTTCAGTGGGTGCCCCAGTGCCAGTTCGCCGGCATGATCATGGCCTACTGGAACGGCTTCTACGAGGAAGCCGGGCTGGAAGTGGAACTCTATTACGGCTCCGAGTCCTATTCAAGCACCGATGCTCTCAGGGAGGGATATGCGGACATTATCACGACCATGCTCGTGGACGCTCTGATAGTCCGTGACATGGGCATCCCTATAGTCAATATACTCCAGACCTCGGAAACCAACTCCACCATGATCATATCCCACACTCCCGTCAGAAATGCCAAGGACCTCAACGGCATGCGGATCGGACGTTGGACAAGCGGATTCTTCGACACTGCCCTGTGCTTCACCTACTACAACTCCCTGAATGTAGAGTGGGTTCCATTCCTCTCCAACATCTATCCTTTCGCTGCAGGAGCGGTGGACGCCATGGTGGCCACCGAATACAACGAATACTATCAGATCCAGATGGCCGGCATAGATGTCTGCGAGGACAACATCATCTACCTCCGGGACGAGGGTTTCGACATCCCAGAGGACGGAGTCTACACCACCGAGGAATACTACAGCTCCCACAGGGACATCGTGGAGCGCTTCGTAGAGGCCACACGCCGCGGATGGGACTGGGTCCGCAAGCCGGAGAACTTCCTCGAGACCGTAAACACCATAGTGGACATCATGAGAGAGGACAACATTCCTTCCAGCGTAACCAACCAGACATACATGCTCCGGACCATCCTGAGGCTCCAGCAGGACAAGGACGGCAAGGAGGTCCCGTACCACCTGGACAAGTCCCGCTTCGACTCCGCGGTCAGGATGCTGCTGGAGAACAATCTCATTCTCTCACCCGTCGAATATTCTGATTTTGTAAGGCCATGAGAGTATTCCGCAGATTCTCCACCCGCATCAGCCTGTACGTCATCCTGCTGACGGCAGCCCTCTTCCTGACGGCCTCGGTAACGGTGTACAAGATCAATTACGACTCCGTGCGCAAGGAGGCCGTCACCAATGCCTTCAGCCAGCTCCGGGCGCTCAACCTCGAGATGGAAAATGTACTCAGCTCAGTCGCATCGGCCATAGACAACATGGTTCCCAGGACCGAGATAATGGCCGTAGAAAACAGAGACACCTCCGACTTCCTCCTCCTCCTGAAAGACATTCTTAGGAATACCCCGCAGCTCAAGGACATAGCCATAGCCCTGGAGCCCTACTACTACCGCCATCAGAAGCAGTTCGCCGCCTACTCCATCAACGAAGGCGACTCCATAAGGTCGATGATGCTCACCGACCCGCTCTACACATATCCCTACTACGACTGGTATGTAATCCCCAGGTGCACTGACAGCACTTACTGGACCGACCCCTACATAGACCGGGTCTGGGGCCACCTGTCCATGTGCTCCTACACGGCGCCCCTGCATGACGGGGACGGGAAGTTCATAGGAGTCATCTGCGCCAGCATCGAGACGCAGTGGCTGACAAGCAAGATCGACAATATCCGGCTCTACGACCATTCCTACAACTTCATCATCGGCAAGGCCGCCGGATACATCGTACACCCCGACAACAGCCTTATCATCAACGAGACGATTTTCTCCTACGCCCTCCAGACCGGCAACACGGCCCTCGCCGAGGCCGGCAGGAGAATGATCGCCGGCGAGACAGGCATGAGCGAGCTCAGCATCAACGGCAGCCCGGGCATCATCTTCTTCACCTCCGTACCGTCGAACAACTGGAGCATCGCCGCCATCTGCCCCGAAAGCGACATCTTCGCAGGGGCCTACCGGACACTTCTCATCATGCTCGTAATAGCCCTTCTCTCCATCATCATCATGGCCGTTACCGTGAGCCTGACGGTCCGCAAGGCCACCGCTCCCCTAGCCACTCTCGCAGCCTCCGCCGACAGGATAGCGGAGGGGGACTTCAATTCCGCCATGCCCCGCTTCCATGGTGAGGACGAGATAGGACGCCTGTGCCGCTCCTTCTCATCCATGCAGCAGTCCCTGTCCTCCTACATGGACAGGCTGCAGCGCACCACCGCCGCAAAGCAGAGGATAGAGAGCGAGCTGAGCATCGCCCGCGAGATACAGATGGGCATGGTGCCCAAGACCTTCCCTCCCTATCCGGAGAGGGACGACATCGACATCTACGCCGTCCTCTATCCCGCCAAGGAGATAGGCGGCGACCTGTATGACTTCTTCATCAAGGACGGCCACCTGTTCTTCGCCATCGGCGACGTATCGGGCAAGGGTGTGCCGGCATCCCTGCTGATGGCCGTGACCAGAAGCCATTTCCGTTCGGTAGCCTCCGCCCTGAAGGACCCCGTCAGGATCATTGAGTCCATGAACCGGGCACTGGCCGACACCAACGAGGCAAATATGTTCGTGACCATCTTCTGCGGCATACTCGACCTGAGCTCAGGAGCCCTGGCCTACTCCAACGCCGGTCACAATCCTCCCCTGCTCCTGTCTTCCCAGGGAGAGGTGACCATGATGAATCCCGATCCCAACCTGCCCATAGGCCTGTTCAAGGACTTCGGATATACCGGCGGAAAGATTACCATCCAGGCCGGCACCACCCTCCTGCTCTACACCGACGGTCTCACCGAAGCCGAGAATCCGGACAGCCGGCTCTACGGCGAGCAGCGCCTGACGAAGACCCTGGAAGCCATGAAAGGTAAGTCCGCCCAGGATATCGTACTCGGTATCTACACCGATGCGCAGGACCACGTACAGAGCGCCGTGCAGAGCGACGACATGACCATCATGGCCATCCAGTACAGGGGCACGGACACCGCCACCGGTCCCGACAGGCGCATCCTGACCCTGAGCAACAAGGTGTCCGAACTCGAGAAACTCACCCTGTTCATCGACGACGTATGCGAAAACGCCGGAGTGGACAGTGCCACGGCCATGAGCATCAACCTGGCCATGGAGGAAGCCGTATCCAACATCATCTTCTACGCCTATCCCGGCGGAGAGACAGAGCACACCATAACAGTGCGGTACGCCAGGAAGGACAAAGAGCTCCACTTCGACATCTACGACCGCGGAATACCCTTCGACCCCACAGCCAGGGCTGAAGCCGACGTGAGCCTCAGCGCAGAGGAACGAAAAATCGGAGGCCTGGGCATCTTCCTGGTAAAACAGATCATGGACCGCGTGGAATACGAGCGGAGAGGAGATGAGAATATATTGAAATTAACTAAAATAATCTGAATATGGACCTGATAATCACAACTGAAAGCGGCAAGACACTGGCCAAGGTGACGGGCAGGCTGGACACTACCAACTCGGATGAGTTCGAGAAAAAGATGGCGCCACTGCTCCAGGGAGGCAATCCCGACATCGAGCTCGACTGTTCGGAGCTGGAATACATCAGCAGCTCCGGCCTCAGGCTGTTCCTCACACTTCAGAAAAGTGTCAACGCCAGGGGTGGAAAACTGGTCATCAAGAACATGAACAATCAGATTAAGGAGATATTCAACATGACCGGATTCTCCAGAATCATGACCATCATCTAAGACATCCCGAATCAATCAGTGCCGCAGCAAGGGCCATGTCGTCCGGTGCGGTCAGTTTTATGTTGAAGCGGCTTCCCTGGCAGAAATGCAGGGGAACGCCGTTTTTTTCTACCACCGAGGCGTCATCAGTGAACTCCCGCGAATACGGCTGTCCATAGGCCCGTTTCAGCACCTCGGTATGAAAGACCTGCGGAGTCTGTACCAGACGATAGATACTCCGGTCCACAATCCTGGAGACACCCCACTCCGTTCCGTCCTGAGCTGACCCGGCTGAGAATGTCCGCATGGAATCAGCTACCGGAATGACAGGAACGACTGCCGGATACTCCTCCGCCTCATCGTAAAGTGCGGCAATATCCCCGAGTCTCAGCAAGGGACGCACTCCATCGTGCACGGCCACCGATGCTCCCTCCGGAAGATATTTCATGGCCTTCCTCACGGAATGGAAGCGAGTAAAGCCGCCAGTCACGAGCACATGCGGAAAAACAAAATTATTTTTATAACAGTATTCCAGCCACATATCTTTTATAGACTCATTGATTGAGATGATAATCCTCACTTCGAAGGGCTGACTTAGGAAAAGTTCCACCGTCCAGCGCAGAACTGGCTTGCCGCAGAGGTCCAGCATCTGTTTAGGCAGCTCAGAGCCCATTCTGGAGCCGGTTCCGCCGGCCGGGATGATGACATATCTTTCGCGCATGGGGATATATTGAAATAATTTCCCCAAATGTACTACTTATATGGCATTAATTACTATTTTTGTGGCTCAATAAAGCAAAAACGAACATAACAAATCAGTTATCCACCCTATATGAACAGCGACAGAACGATTCGTAGAGCACTTATCTCCGTGTACGATAAGAATCTCATCCTAGACATTGCAAATGAGCTGGTTAGCCTGGGTGTGGAGATACTCTCCACGGGGGGCACGCAGCACTATCTCACAGACCATAACATTCCTGTTACAGCGGTCGAGGACGTGACAGGATATCCCTCCATCTTCGGAGGACGCGTGAAGACCCTCCATCCGAAGGTAATGGGAGGCATCCTCTACCGCAGGGAGGAGGCCGGCGACCTCGAGGAGAGGGAAAAATATGAGATTCCCGGCATCGACCTGGTCATCGTGGACCTCTACCCCTTCGAGGAGTACGTCGCCAAGGGTGCCACTGAGGAGGAAATCATCGAGAAGATCGACATAGGAGGCATCACCCTCATCCGCGCCGCCGCGAAGAACTTCCGCGACGTGATCATTGTTCCGGGAAAGGACTCATACGCTGACCTCCTGGAGCTGCTGCGCACGAAGAAAGGAGTTTCCTCCATAGAGGACCGCCGCCGCTTCGCCGCCAAGGCCTTCCTCAAGAGCTCCGGCTATGACACCCACATCTTCCAGTATTTCAACCGCAAGGAAGGGATACCGGCATTCACTGCCAGCGAGACCCGCCCCACCCACCTGCGCTACGGCGAGAATCCCCACCAGAAGGCCATGTTCTACGGTTCGGAGGACGCACTGCCCGAGCAGCTGCACGGCAAGGAAATCTCCTACAACAACATGCTGGACATCGAGGCCGCACTCGAACTGATTTCCGACTTCGACCGTACCGCCGTAGCCGTGATAAAGCACAACAACGCCTGCGGATGTGCAGAGGGAGCGACCGTCCTGGAAGCCTGGAACGCAGCCCTGGAGGCAGACCCCGTATCGGCATTCGGAGGGATCATCGTTTCCAACAGGCCGATAGACAAGGCGACCGCCGAGGAGATGCACAAGATATTCTTCGAGGTCGTCATTGCTCCGGACTATTCACCTGAAGCATTGGAGATACTCGAGGGCAAGAAGAACCGCATCATCCTGCGCAGCGCCTCGGCCCGTCCCTCGGCAGTGAAGTTCCGCTCGATGCTCGGCGGCGTGCTCGTTCAGGACAGGGATACCTTCAAGGAGTCTCCCGCCGACCTGAAGACCGTCACCAAAGCAGCCCCTACCCGGGAACAGATAGACGATATGCTCTTCGCCAACATCATAGTGAAGCACTCCAAGTCCAATGCCATCGTTCTGGCCAAGGACCACCGCCTTATAGCCAGCGGCATAGGCCAGACATCCAGGGTTGACGCCCTCAAGCAGGCCATTGAGAAGGCCCGCAGTTTCGGATTCTCCCTCGAAGGTGCCGTCATGGCCTCCGACGCGTTCTTCCCCTTTGCAGACTGCGTGGAGATAGCCGACAAGGCAGGAATCAAGGCCGTCATCCATCCGGGCGGCTCCATCCGCGACAACGAGAGCGTGGAGTACTGCGACGCCCACGGCATGGCCATGGTAATGACAGGACACAGACATTTCAAGCACTAGAATCTATAACCGATATAAATTTTCAGGAATATGGGATTTTCATTCCTCACACAGGAGCTGGCAATGGACCTCGGCACCGCCAACACCGTCATCCTTCAGGACGACAAGATAGTGGTGGACGAACCGTCCGTGATAGCATTTGACCAGACCACAGGCAAGGCAATAGCAGTAGGCCAGAAGGCCAAGCTGATGTACGAGAAGACCAACCCCAACATCAAGACCGTACGTCCTCTCCGCGATGGAGTCATAGCCGACTTCAACGCTGCAGAACAGATGATAAGGGGATTCGTAAAGATGATCAACTACCGCCGCACGTTCTTCACTCCCAACCTCAAGATGGTGATCTGCATCCCCAAGGGAAGCACTGAGGTGGAGATCAGGGCCGTGCGCGATTCGGCCGAGCATGCCGGAGCCAGGGACATATACATGATCTTCGAGCCTATGGCGGCTGCGATGGGTATCGGTCTGGATGTCAATGCGCCCGTAGGCAACATGGTGGTGGACATAGGAGGAGGTACCTCAGAAATCGCCGTCATCTCTCTTGGCGGCATCGTTACCAGCCAGTCCATCAGGGTGGCCGGAGACGTGTTCACATCCGACATACAGCAGTACATGCGCCAACAGCACAACATCAAAGTAGGTGAGATTACTTCCGAGGAGATAAAGGTCCGCATAGGCGCAGCCATTCCCGACCTGGAGGAAACCCCCGAGCCCTTCATCGTCCGTGGTCCCAACCTGATGACCGCCCACCCCGTTGAGATAGCCGTCACCAGCCAGGAAGTGGCCCACTGCCTGGACAAATCCGTGGCCAAAATCGAGGCGGCAGTACTGCAGGTGCTGGAACAGACTCCCCCCGAGCTGTATCAGGACATCGTGCAGAAAGGTATCTTCCTCACCGGAGGCGGAGCCCTGCTCAGAGGCCTGGACAAGAGGCTCTACGACAAGATAAACATACCCTTCCACATAGGCGAGGACCCTCTGAGAGCAGTGGCACGCGGAACCAGCATTGCCCTGCGCAATCCCTCACAGTATCCTTTCCTGATGCGGTAGAACAGTCTTCACCGAGAGCTGATGAAAGACCGGAACAAGTACATACTGCACCTGATCAACTTTCTCGTCTTCATCCTCCTGGAGACTGCTGCTGTCTGGCTTATATCCCGGAACAGTGTTATCCAGCGTTCGGACATACTCAGGTCCGTCTCCGCTGTAACCAACACTTTCTCTTCCGGAGCCGGAAACGTAGGCCGGTACTTCAGTCTCGGCAAGATCAACAGGAGGCTCTCCGAGGAAAACGTAGCCCTGCGCCGCGAGAACGACAGACTTCAGGCCGCCCTGAGCGACCTGGCCGTACCGGACTCGCTCCTTACTGAAAGCCCGCTCTTCGACTATATCCCGGCACTGGTAGTGTCCAACAGCACTGACCGTCTTCACAACATCCTCATCATCAACAAGGGGAAGCGTGACGGTATCGCCGAGGACATGGGTGTGGTAACCGACAGGGGAATCATAGGATACATCCTCAGCGCAGGAGAGAAATACTCGAAAGTTTCCTCCATACTTGACATCGACAATATGGCCAGCGGAACCCTCACCGGCAGCAATACCTTCGGAGTAATTCAGTGGGACGGCAAGACTGCAAGAAGGACTGTCATGCACGATATTCCAGTGCACACCGTATTCAGCGAGGGAGACACCGTAGTGTCCAGCGGCTACTCCCTCATCTATCCGCCAGGCATACCAGTAGGTACCGTCAGCGGGCAAATGCTAAGGGACGGTGTCAACTACGACCTGACTATAGACCTCTTTGAGGAATTTTCCAGGCTCAGGCAAGTATACGTGGTTTCGCGCAGAGACATCCAGGAACTGAACGACCTTATGGACGACCAGCAGGAAAAAGGAGGTGAACAGTCATGAGCGCGGCCCGTCACACGATTCTCGCACTGCTGCTGATACTGGCACAGGGGGCACTGGACAACTATATCAACCTCAGTGTCTACCTGGACATTTTCCTATGCCTGTTCATCGTCCTGGCCCTTCCTCCTAAATGGGGCTCCATTCCCTCCATGACGGCCGGTTTCGTTCTCGGACTGGCTGTGGACATTCTGGGCAACGGCATACCCGGCATGAACGCCGCAGCCATGACTGCCGCAGGGGTCTGCCGCAAGGGCATTTTCGAACTGACTGCTCCGAAGGAGAAAGAGAAGCGCGAGGGGATCGACACCATGGGTCTCCGGAATTTCGTCCTGTACTCGATGCCTCTGGTGCTCATCTGCCTGACAGTGTATATCCTCCTGGACTCTTCCGGATTCCGGCCGGTCGGACTTTGCCTGGCCAGACTGGGAATTTCCTTCGTCGTCAACACACTGCTGATGGCTATCCTATATATGATCAGCATAGACCGCAACAGGAGGAGGTAAGAGACCATGAATGACGGCAAGCACAGGTACCAATATCTGATGACCGGCCTGGCAGTGGCATTCCTGCTTCTCACCGCCCAACTGTTCCGCCTGCAGCTGCTGGACAACAGCTTCAAGATCAGCGCAGACAACAACGCCCTCCTGTACCAGACCCGCCACCCGGCCAGGGGCCTAATCCTGGACCGCAACGGGAAGGTACTGGTAGGCAACAAGAACACCTATGACATCATGGTGACCCCGCGTTTCGTACGGCCTTTCGACACCCTGGAACTGTGCCGCATACTGGAACTGGACCCGCAGTACGTCAGGGACAAATTTCATGAATACCGGATGTACCGGAGCAGAATAGGAAACAGGACAGTGACATTCTTAAGCCAGGTATCCCAGGAACAGTACAGCCGATTCATAGAAGCAGCCCACAAATTTCCGGAATTCCGGGGCGTACCCCGCACTACCCGCATGTATCCCTACAATGCCGGCGGCAACCTCCTCGGCTACGTCACCGAGGTGGACCGCGACTTTCTGGAGAAACACCCGGACTACTCCTCAGGTGACTATACCGGACGGACCGGACTGGAGGAGACCTGCGAGCCGATGCTCAGGGGCGAGAAGGGCTACAGCATATACCTCCGCGACGCCAGCAACAGGATACAGTCCTCGTACCGCAACGGAGAATTCGACAAGCCTGCTGTCCCGGGACAGGACGTAGTCTCGACCATCGACGCCGAACTGCAGAATTACGGGGAAGAGCTGATGCGCAACAAGGTGGGCTCCGTCATCGCCATCGAACCGTCCACCGGCGAGATTCTGTCCATGATATCGTCACCGGGAATAGACGTATCGGTACTGGGAGAGATCAACAAGTACTACAAGGAAATAGCCGCCGACCCGTTCACCCCGATGTTCAACAGGGCCGTGATGTCACCCCAGCCTCCCGGGTCAGTGTTCAAGCTGGTCAACGGCCTGATAGGGCTGCAGGAAGGTGTGGTGAGTACAGACACGGAGTTCCCCTGCCGGGACGGTTTCCATGCCAGGGGCATCAGCGTGGGCTGCCACAGTCACAAGTCCCCGGTTGACTTCACCGAGGCCATCATGGTCTCGTGCAACTCTTACTTCTGCTACCTCTTCAAGGATATTCTGGAGAACCCCGTCTACGGCTCGGAGGCGGCGGCAATGGACCGCTGGGCAGAGTATGTCAGGAGCTTCGGATTCGGCACCAGGCTGGGCTCCGACTTTCCTTCCGAAATCGCAGGCTTCGTCCCGACCTCATCCACATACGACAGAGTCTACGGCAAGGGAGGATGGAAGGCCCTCTCGGTCATTTCCCTGTCAATAGGTCAGGGAGAACTCGGATGCACTCCCCTGCATCTGGCCAACCTGGCCGCCACCATAGCCAACCGCGGCTGGTACCGCATCCCTCACATTGTACGCGGACACGGCAGCGACACCCTGGACAACCGGTTCTCGGAGAAACACTACACCCTCGTGGACACATCCCACTTCGAGAAAGTCATCGAAGGAATGTACATGGCCGTAAACGCACCTGCAGGATATGGCGCCACAGCACGTGTAGCCGCTGTCAATGGTCTGGACATCTGCGGCAAGACCGGTACGGCGGAGAATCCTCACGGAGACGAGCATGCCGTCTTCGTCTGCTTCGCACCCAGGGAGAACCCCAGGATAGCCATTGCCGTATACATAGAGAATGCCGGATTCGGAGCCACCTGGGCAGCGCCCGTGGCATCTCTGATGGTGGAAAAATACCTCAACGGAGAGATTGCCTCCAACCGCCGCTGGCTGGAACAGCGCATGCTGGACGCCAACCTCCTGAACAAAGTTCCCGCCAGCCCCGATTATGTACCGCCTAAAAAAGATGACTGATGAGCCCCGCAGGAATATCATATAAGAAACTGGACTGGATTCTGATCGGCTGCTACGTCCTGCTGGCCGTATTCGGCTGGCTGAACATCTACGCCTCGACATGGAGCGAGGAGGCCGAGGGGATATTCTCCCTTGCCTCGCGCAGCGGCAATCAGCTGATGTGGATAGGTGTGGCGGCGCTGATTGCCGTCATTGTCCTATTCCTCAACACCCGGTTCTACCGGACGGCGTCATGGCCCCTGTACATCCTGTCAACCATACTCCTGGCGGCCGTACTGGTACTGGGCCACGAGGTCAACGGCTCCAAGTCCTGGCTGAGCCTGCCGGGAGGAATTGCCATACAGCCCTCAGAATTCTCCAAGATAGCCACCGCCCTCTGCCTTTCCCGGGTCATGGGCTCATACGGCTTCAACCTTACCAGGGCCGCCGACTTCCTGAAGGTGGCCGCCATCATCATTGTCCCGGTGGGACTGATAGCCCTCGAACCGGACATAGGGACGATACTGGTGTACTGTTCACTGGCCTTCATGCTTTACAGGGAGGGACTGCCCGGAAGGATACTGGGATTTACCGGATACGCCGTCCTGCTGTTCCTGGTGACGCTCAAATTCTCCCCCTTCGTCTCCATCCTCATGACTGTCGGCACCATCGGAATCATCCGGACCCTGACCTCTCGCACCCCCGTGCGGGTCTTCCTCATATATGCCGCCTTCATCGCGGCCGCGGCCTTCATTCCCAGGCTGCTGTCGGTCGAGGCGGTCGCCCGTGTCACCGGCATGGCGGCGGAGTACTGGCTGCTGATCATCATTGCCCCCTTCCTCATCTGGTTCATTGCCCACAATGTCCGCAACAAGATGAAGGGCTGGGGCGTCTACGTCCTGTCCCTGGCGCTCTCCCTGGTCCTGGTATTCTCGGTGGACTTCATATTCCACAATGTACTTCAGCCGCACCACCGCGACAGGATAGAGAACCTGCTGGGCATATCCCAGGACTTGATGGGAGCCGGGTACAATGTCAATCAGTCCAAGATAGCCATCGGGTCCGGAGGACTGACCGGCAAGGGCTTCCTGGAGGGGACACAGACCAAGTTCAACTTCGTCCCGGAACAGAGCACAGACTTCATCTTCTGCACCATCGGAGAGGAATGGGGCTTTATCGGCAGCATTACCGTACTGGTCCTCTACCTCATCATCATAATGCGCATCGTCACGTCGGCCGAGAAACAGAAGGACAGGGGTGCGCGGGTGTACAGTTACTGTGTGGCCTCAATCATCTTCATGCACGTGTTCGTCAATGTGGGCATGACCATAGGCATCATGCCGGTGGTGGGCATACCGTTGCCGCTGATCAGCTACGGAGGCTCATCCTTCCTGACTTTCACGATACTGCTTTTCATCCATCTGAGATTTGACCTGGAAAGATGGAAATAGGTGCAGTATGAGTTGAAAAAATTACTACATTTGAGGCTTGTTAGAAAATCCTTTAAAATTCATAAAAAACACTGACTATGCCACTCAATTTTGTAGACAGACACAACGGTCCGAGACAGTCTCAGATCAAGCACATGCTGGATGTCATCGGCGTGGGCTCCGTAGACGAGCTCATCAAGCAGACTATTCCTTCCGATATCCTGCTCAGCGAGCCCCTCAAGCTGGATGAGCACGTGTCCGAGCATGCCTATCTGGCACGTCTCAAGGAGGTTGCCTCCAAGAATAAACATTTCCGCTCGATGATCGGCCTGGGCTTCTACGGCACCGCCTCGCTGCCCGTAATCTCCCGCAACATCTTCGAGAACCCCTCGTGGTACACCTCCTACACTCCCTATCAGGCCGAGATATCCCAGGGCCGCCTGGAGGCTCTCATCAACTTCCAGACCATGATCTCCTCCCTGACCGGCTTCCCCATGTCGAACTGCTCCATGCTGGACGACGCCACCGCCGCCGGTGAGGCCATGAGGATGATCCACGAGCTCCGTCCCCGCGACGCCGTAAAGGCCGGAAAGAACACCTTCTTCGTGGACCAGAACATCTTCCCTCAGGTGCTCTCGGTCATCGAGACCAGGGCCAAGGGTCTGGGCATAAAGGTAACCGTAGGCGACTGGAAGGAAGTCCTCGCAGCCGGTTTCGACCCCGAGTGCTACGGAGCGCTGCTCCAGTATCCCGCAGCTGACGGTGAGGTGCGCGACTATACCGCATTCTGCGACGCAGCCCACAAGGCCGGCATGCTCGTGGCCGCCCACTGCGACATCCTCGCACTGGCCGTCATGAAGGAGCCCGCCGCATGGGGAGCCGACGTAGCTGTCGGAACTGCCCAGAGATTCGGACTCGGCATGGGTTACGGCGGACCTACAGCAGGCTGGATAGCCACCCGCGACCAGTATAAGAGAAATATTCCCGGCCGTATCATCGGTCTGTCCATCGACCGTCTCGGCAAACCTGCCTTCCGCCTTGCCCTCCAGACCCGCGAGCAGCACATCAAGAGAGAGAAGGCCACTTCGAACATCTGCACCGCCACAGCCCTGATGGCAGTGATGTCCGGCATGTACGCCGCATACCATGGACCCGAAGGCATCCGCGAGATCGCGATGAACGCCTTCAACTATGCCCACGCGATGGCCGATATCCTGCGCAAAGGCGGATACACCCTTGCCAATGAGAACTTCTTCGACACCATCCGCGTGCTTGACGTCAACGCGGGCGAGATCCGCGAGAAGGCCGAGGCAGCAGGCATCAACTTCTACTATCCCGATGACCAGACCGTCCAGATATCCTTCGACGAGCTCTCCGACTGCGCCGAGGCCGTAAAGATAGCCGGCATATTCGGTGTAGCAGCCGAGTGCGCCCGCGGAACGGAATACCCCGTGCCCATGAAGAGGGAGAGCGCCATCCTCACCGAGAGCGTCTTCAACCGCTATCACTCCGAGACCGAGATGATGCGCTACATCAAGAAGCTCGAGCGCAAGGACATCTCCCTGACCCACTCCATGATACCTCTGGGCTCCTGCACCATGAAGCTCAACGCCGCAGTCGAGATGCTGCCCCTGAGCTGGAGCGAGCTCACCGACGTGCATCCCTTCGCACCCACATGGCAGACAGAGGGCTACAACCAGATTCTCTCCGAGCTCGAGCATGACCTCTGCGTCATCACGGGCTTCGACCGCTGCTCCCTCCAGCCCAACTCCGGTGCCGCAGGAGAGTACGCAGGCCTGATGACCATCCGCCGCTACCTCGAGGCCCAGGGCCAGGGCGCGCGCAACACCGTCATCATCCCCACGTCAGCTCACGGAACCAACCCCGCCAGCGCCGCCATGGCAGGATTCAACATCGTCCTGGTAGGCTGCGACGAGCACGGCAACATCAACGTGGACGAGCTGCGCCAGAAGGCCGAGGCCAACAAGGACAGCCTCGCCGGCATCATGATCACCTATCCTTCGACTCACGGAGTATTCGAGGTCAAGATCCGCGAGATCTGCAACATCATACATGAGAACGGAGGCCAGGTCTACATGGACGGAGCCAACATGAACGGTCAGGTCGGCATCACCAACCCCGGCTTTATCGGCGCCGATGTATGCCACCTCAACCTGCACAAGACATTCGCAATGCCTCACGGCGGCGGCGGTCCCGGCGTAGGCGCCATCTGCGTGGCAGCCCATCTGTCTCCCTACGTACCCGGACATCCCGTAATGCCCCAGTGCGGCGGTCACGGCGTGACAGCAGTGGCTTCGGCTCCCTACGGAAGCCCCCTGCTCGCCCCCATCACCCACGCCTACATAAAGCTGCTCGGTCCTGACGGACTGCGCAAGGCTACCGAGATGGCCATCGTCAATGCCAACTACCTTGCATCACGTCTGTCCAAGGAGTTCAACATCTACTACACCGGAGTCACCGGCCGCGTGGCACACGAGTGCATCGTAGACCTGCAGAACTTCAAGGCCGACTACGGAGTGGACGCCACCGACATCGCAAAACGCCTGATGGACTACGGCTTCCATGCTCCTACCCTCTCCTTCCCCGTACACGAGACTCTGATGGTGGAGCCCACCGAAAGCGAGTCCCTCGAGGAACTCGACCGCTTCGTGGACGCCATGATCAGCATCAAGAGAGAGTGCGAGGCCATCAAGGAAGGCAAGGCAGACAAGACCGACAACGTCGTGAAGATGGCACCTCACACCGCCGAGGAGGTATGCTCCGACTCCTGGAGCCATCCCTACCCCCGCGAGGAGGCCGCCTATCCCCTCGAGTGGATCCGCGACAACAAGTTCTGGCCTGCCTGCGCAAGGGTGGACAACGGCTACGGAGACCGCAATCTGGTTCCTGTAGTGAAGTAAGCGATCCTTGACTTCAATAATCACCCGAAATCCTGCTTCCCCCCGGAATCTGAATTTCGGGTGATTTTCATTCCATCCACATATTCCCGACCTGTATGAACGATATCCTCCTATCCGGACTGCTCAACCTCTTTGCTCTCTTCGGCGCTGTCAACCACACCGACAAGAACCGCTCGCGGCAAATGCTCACCAGCTACATGACCAAACATTTCGGTGTAAGGAAACTGGATGACTACCTGCCCCTTTACTCCGACCTACGGGACTTCTACGACGATTCGCCGGAGCTGGACAAGGACTCCATCATCGAAGGTATCTGCGCCAACATAAAACACAAGATCTCCCGAGAGGACCAGACGCTCATGCTCCTTCGTCTGATGGAATTCTGCGACCCCACACCAGGATCGCAGAAAGGGGAATCCATTCCGGAGGAGAACATGGACATTTTCAGGAAGGTGGCCGAGCTTTTCGGGGTGCCGTCAGATATCTTCGAAGACTTTGTGTGCTACGTCTCCGGAGATACCAACAACCGGGTGCTCACCCTCAACCGTGAAGGCATGGACGGAGAGCTGAGGCTCATCAATCTGGAGAGATACAACAAGATACTCTTCAGCTACCACGGAAAGGATACTGTCCTGATGAACGACATCCCGGTACTGCCCGGGACATTTTTAGTATGGCAGCAGAGCGGAGTGCTGAAAAGCAAGCACATGGCTCCTCTATATTATAGCAACATCGCCGGCCTGTACGATACCTGCAGCGAGAAACAGGAGATAGTCCTCGCAGGAAAAGACATCAATTTCCGCTTTCCGGGAAGTGACAACGGAATGCACGACCTTACTTTCACCCTCAGAAGCGGACAGCTCGTAGCCGTGATGGGCGGCAGCGGAACAGGCAAGTCCACCCTGCTTTCCCTGCTCAACGGTACACAGCGGCCCGACAGCGGAAGCATAACCCTCAACGGATGCGACATTTCCGATCCGAGAGTGAAGGACCTTATCGGATTCGTCCCCCAGGATGACCTGCTCATAGAAGAGCTTACGGTGTACGAGAATCTGATGTTCACAGCCCGGCTCTGCTTTGCGGACTTGAGCATGGAAGATATCTCGAAAAAAGCCGACGCCATACTCAAAGACCTCGGCCTGGAAGGGACCAAGCATCTCAAAGTGGGCTCTCCGATTCACAAATACATATCCGGAGGCCAGCGCAAGCGTCTCAATATCGCCCTCGAGCTGATACGCGAGCCCGCAGTCCTGTTCCTCGACGAACCTACTTCCGGCCTTTCCTCCTCCGACTCGGAGAAAGTCATCAACCTGCTCAAGGAACAGACCTACAAGGGCAAACTGATTGTTGTCAACATCCACCAGCCTTCCTCCGACATATTCAAGCTCTTCGACCGGCTGTGGATTCTCGACCGCGGCGGCTATCCGGTCTACGACGGCAACCCGATCGAAGCAGTCACCTATTTCAAAAGGGCCGCCAACTATGCCGATGCAGAAGTCAGCACCTGCTCCCTCTGCGGCAATGTCAATCCGGAAATCATACTCAACATCATTGACGAAAAGGCCCTCGACGACAGCGGAAAAATCACCGACAGCCGCAAAGTCACCCCGCAGGAATGGCACAGAATGTATCTCGACCGCGTGGACAGGAGCGAAGAACCGGGACACAGGGATATCCCGCACACGGAGCAGAAACGCCCTTCGCACCTGAAGCAGCTGCTCATTTTCCTGCAGAGAAACCTGCGGACCAAGCTTCCCGACACCCAATACCTGCTCATCACCCTTGCCGAGACCCCACTGCTTGCCCTGATTGTAGCCCTGCTCACCCGCTACGCTCCCGAGAGCGGATACACCGTCGTTGACAACAAGAACCTGGTATCCTATCTTTTCATGGCGGTCATCGTAGCCATTTTCGCCGGGATGAGCGTCAGTGCCGAGGAAATTTTCAGGGACAGGGCCCTGCTCAAGCGGGAGAAGTTCCTGCGGCTGTCCCGTTCCTCCTACCTGTGGTCCAAGATAATCTACCTCGGCGGAGTGTCACTTATCCAGACCCTGCTCTTCATCCTGGTCGGAAACACCGTCATGGGCATCGGATTCGGATTCTGGTTCTGGTGGCTCATTCTCTTCCTCTCGGCCGTACTGGCCAAACTGACCGGCCTCATCCTCTCCCAGTCCCTGAGTTCGATAGTCTCGATATACATCACCATTCCCCTGCTGCTCATTCCCCAGATCCTGCTCTGCGGCCTGGTGGTCAAGTTCGAGGACCTCACACCGCGCTCCACCACAGGGAACGTACCGGTAATCGGGGACGTGATTCCCTCGCGGTGGGCCTTCGAAGCCCTGGCTGTCAGCTCATTTGCCTACAATGATTTCGAGAGGGACATCTTCGGATACGACAAGGTCAAGTACCAGACCCAGTACTACCGCACCGCATACATCAGCGAACTGGACTCGAGGCTGGAGAATGCCGACAGCACGGACCTGGAGACAGTTCGCCGCGGAATACCGGTACTCTGGGACCGGTTCGACATCAGACCATATGAAGGCCGGCTGGAAGATATCCGCTACGGAACATTCGACACGACTCTGCGGGCAGACATCAGGGAATGGCTGACTTACGCAGAAGACACTCTGGGGACAATAGGCACCGGAGCCACCCTCGCAGCCGACCGGATTCTTACGGACTACCGGAACAAATACGGACGGGAAGCGCTGCTGGAGCTGCGCAGGGACAACTGGAACAATTTTCTGGAGTCTCTGGTCATCAATTCTGCCTCGGATGAGCTGTACACCGTTATCGACGGGACCATCGTGCCCAGGGTCGGGCAAGTATGGCTCGACCCTCCCTCCCATAACGGCAGGGCCCCGTTCTACAGTTCGACCAAAATTGTAGGAAATCTGAAAATCAGCACCCTGGCATACAATATAGGGATTCTTGTCCTTATGTGCCTGAGTGCCGGATTACTGCTCTTCCTGGATATTCCCGGGAGGTTCCTGAGAAAACGTGGAAATTAGTTGCTATTTTTTACAAAACATCCTATCTTTGCTCGGTAAAATATTTTTTTAGGAAAATAACTATCAAATAATATCTAACCGCGATGAAAAAAATCACTCTCATCTTAGCTGCCGCCATGACGGTACTTGTGTGCGCCTGCGGCAACAATCAAGGCAACAAGAAAAAATCCGAGACCAAAACCAACGTAGAAGAGCAGTACATCAAGGCCGATCTCAAGATCAAGCTCGACTCCCTCGTTAAGGAAATGGGACGTCTCTCTACCCCTGTCATCGTCGATATCCAGAACGGAGAAATCACTCTTACAGACAAGGAGAAGAGGAACAAACCCGCATACCTTCTCCCTGCATCCAAGGCTGACGAGGCCGTTACCCTCAACGAGAAATACAGAGCAGTGGTCATGCTGGGCTGCGACATGACAGTCGCCCAGCTCTACGGCATGCCTGTCGACAGCTACAAGCAGGCTATCGCCAAACTGCAGGCCGACATCAATAATCCTGCCTTCGGTAACGCCCAGTCAGAGGGTTCCCTCGAGTCCAGAATAGAGAAATTCTACAACGAGTCCGTAAAGGCCGGCACAGTCAACCTTTTCTGGGAGGCCGTAGTTGCCGGTACCATAGAGCAGCTCTTCATCATCACTCAGAACATCGACAAGTTCCTGCCCTGCTTCGATGACAAGGCCGCTTCAGAGGTTTCCTACCGTTTCATCCTCGTACACGAGGGTATCAAGTCCCTGATTCCCTACCATCCCGAGCTTGAACAGCTCCAGACCATTCTGAAGCCTCTCGAGGTAATCAACGCTACCAACACAGCCGAGCTCCGCGACCAGCTCCTCGAGCTCAAGGGCGCTATCGAGAATGCACGCGGCCAGCTCCTCTAGTCCACGGACATAACACACCATAGCAAAAAGCGGCGGGGTTTTTCCCCGCCGCTTTTCGTCATATAGACAACAGCACTCTACCGCATCTTGCGCCATGCCCATACGATATAGGCTATGACAAAGGGAATCGCTATGGACACCCAGGCCATCACCTTGAGGGTGAAGAGGCTCGAAGAGCTGTTGTAGAGAGTCAGGGAGCTCTGCAGGTCCACGGTCGATACGTAGTAGGCGGTATCATTGAAACCGGCGCAGAGCAGGATGGCCCAGACAGCCAGCAAGGCTCCGCCGCCCACGATGTAGAAGTTCTGTCTGACTCCCTTGCCGAGGAAATGCCTTGCAAGTCCGGCGAGTACGAGCACCACTCCTGACAGGAACACTACGGCTATCCACCAGGTGTGCAGCATATTGTGCAGATACTTGAAAGGTTCGGCAGATATTGTGCCTGTAGCGGGATCCACCGCATATCCGGTCTTGAGGAACATCCACAGCACGAAAGCCACGAAAGTCAGGACAAAGGCAGGAGCCGTGATCATCAGCCTCTTACGGCATTTCTCCGCAAATGCACCTACATCCGGTTTCATCAGAAGGTAGAGCAGTCCAAGAGTCCTGGCTGCCAGGAATACCACTACTCCAAGAAGCAGGTTCATCGGATTTGCCAGAGCGTCCAGTCCGTGCCAGCCGTTTGCCCAGCGGGAAATGGCCGGAGACGCAGCATCCGTAATGGACACCTTGTCCACCGTAAAGGCCCCGCCGGTGAAGAAAGTACCGACAGCCACCCCGAGCAGGAATGTTCCGAGAGCACCGTTGAGAAAGAGGAATATCTCAAATGTACGGGCGCCAAAGAGGTTGCCTGCAGCCTTGCGGTATTCGAAGGAGAATGACTGAATAACGAAAAGCAGCAGAATGCAGATCCACAGCCAGTAGGCTCCGCCGAAACTGGTGGAGTAGAACAGGGGGAAGGATGCGAAGGCGGCACCTCCGAAAGTCACGAGGGTCGTGAAGGTTATTTCCCATTTATGCCCTGCATATTTTACTACAAAATCCTTTTCCTCCTCTGAGGAAGCAGTGCGGAGCAGCAGACCCTGTGCTCCCTGTACGAACAGCAGGAACACCAGAATAGCTCCAAGAAGGGCTACCAGAGCCCACCAGTAATGTTGCAGAAAATACAGTGTATCCATAATTATTCTCCTCCTTTCTTAATCTGTTTGAGCATGATGCTGATCTCCACGCACAGCATGGCGGTGAACAGGACTGCAAAAATGATCAGGGTCGTGAGAACGTTGCCGGACTCGACTCCCGATACGGCCGCATTCACGGGAAGCAGGTTCTGGATCGTCCAGGGCTGACGGCCTACCTCGGCTACTATCCAGCCCGACTGCGAGCAGATGTATACCAGAGGTACGCTGATGATGCCGAGCCACAGGAGCCATTTGTGCTTATCCTTGACGATGAGGTTCTTCCACTCGAAGATGATGTAGAGGATAAAGAGCAGGATGAAGAACATACCGAGGGCCACCATGATATGGAAGGCGTAGAATACCAGGGGAACATTTGGCACGAGGTCCTCGGGCTCCTCCACATAGTGGTAGCCGAAGTAGTCGAAATTCTGCTCCAGCACTGCCTCGGCCTGAGCCATTGCCTGGGTGTCTCCGGACTCCTTGGCTGTCTGATAGTCGGCCAGGGCCGTGACTGCCGCCGTACCCATTGCCTTTTTCTCGGCAAACGAGGGCTCGATGTAGGTGTTGCCCTCCCTGTCGGTGAACTCGTAGCCTCCTTTGATAATGTCATTGATGCCTGGCACGAAACCGTCTGCCTGACGGGTCGCAAGGAATGAGAGCATGTTGGGGAAGGATATTTCGAAAAGGTAAGGGTCCTCGTCTGCACCCTCCCCGCCTACGATGTCCTTGTCGGGATTAAGGATACCTACGGCTACTAATGGCGCTTTCTCAGAGCCGTCGTACAGTCCCTCCATGGCAGCCAGCTTCATCGGCTGCACCTTTGCCACATTGTAGGCGGAGCCGTCACCGGTCCCTATAAGCACTGCAAGGGATATTATACCGAATACCGAGGCTATTCGGATGGACTTGCGGGCCAGTGTCTGCTCCCGCTTGCGCAGCAGGAACCATGACGATACGGCAATCACGAATATCGATGCCAGTACATAACCGTTGGTCACCGAATGTAGGAACTTGTTGATGGCCACCGGCGAGAACACCACTTGCCAGAAGTCGGTCATCTCGCTGCGGGCCGTATCCGGATTGAACTCCATTCCTATAGGATACTGCATCCAGGAATTGGCTATAAGGATCCATATTGCAGAGAGGTTGGTTCCTATGGCCGTAAGCCATGTAGATACCAGATGAGCCTTCTTGCTGACCTTGTTCCAGCCGAAATACATCACAGCGAAGAAGGTACTTTCCATGAAAAATGCGAAAATACCCTCTATGGCCAGCGGGGCACCGAATATGTCACCCACGAACCATGAATAGTTGCTCCAGTTGGTACCGAACTCGAACTCCAGGATGATACCTGTCGCCACTCCCATCGCGAAGTTGACGGCGAAAAGCTTCATCCAGAACTTCGTGGTCCTCTTCCAGAACTCATCTCCGGTCATCACGTACCGGGTCTCCATAAAGGCTATAAGAAAGCCCAGACCGAGAGTCAGGGGCACAAACAGCCAATGATACATTGCAGTCAGAGCGAACTGCCACCTTGAAAGGTCTACCAGTGTCGTTAAAAGCATGCGTTTAAGGTTTTAGCATTAATATTACTTTGTAAGATTCTCTATCACCGTCCGGCTCTTCTCCGCGTCCGACTCACAGTCTGCAAGAGCCGGACGGAAGAAGAACACTCTCAGGATGGCGAACATGATAAACAGCTTCAGGAGAATTACAATCCACAAAGTCCTGCCGAGGGATGACATGTCCCTGAAGCCTTCGTAATAGAAGAGCCAGATTCTGCGCAGGCGTTCCATTACCGTCTGAATTAAAGTTCCTCCGCAAACATGGGATCCCAGGGCGGAAGCATGGTGGGAGCAGTGTCCAGAAGCTTGAGAATGTTCTCGGGCACATACTTCTTCTCCACTACCAGACGGAACATGTATTCCTCGAACCATTCGTCGGTCATCACCAGATGGCCTTTGTGGCCTGTCATGCCCCAGGAATTCTCGACTTTCCATTTCCTGGCGTTGCCGTTCTCATCCAGGTCCACTGCCATAAGGGTCATGGCGTGGGACGAGCCGCTGGAGCCGGTGAGGATTCTCTCGCGCTTGTCCATACCGAAGGTTGTTCCCATGAGCGAGCCGTAATCGTAGTAATCCACATCCAGCACGCCGTTCTGCCTGTCGAGGAACTTGCCCACGTCGCAGGAGAAGTACATCATGGTACCGTCCTTGATGGATGCGATGGCCATTGCCTCGATCTCCTCTATGGGAAGATTAATGTACAGCCAGTTCTTGCCGTCATACTGATGGCGGTCATACTCTATCTCATAGACCTTGTAGAACTCGCGGGTAGGGTCGTTCATCAGCATCACATAGTTGTTCTTCAGGTCCACGCCCACATACTCGTCATAGAATGACTTCGGGGTGTAGGTCTTTGTGCTGACAGGCTTGCCCTCGGCGTCATACATGGTCCAAGTGAACTCCATAGGGGGCTCGCCGAGATTGAGCACGAGGAAACGGTACACGAAGGCGAGCATCTCCACCTTGCGGGCCTCGAGCAGGGAGGGCAGCTCCTTCTTAGAGCCGGTCATCTCGCGGAGTTCCAGACCGAACTCCTTCAGCTTGAGGTTGAGCAGACGGGACATGCCGCTGGTGTGGTTGCTTGAGTAAGTCTCCGGCATCACGTTGGAGGGCACTATGCCGTACTTGGTGATAAGGTCGGACACTCCGGTGAACTGGCCGCCGTCCCCTATCGCGTGACGGAAGAGCCACTCTACCTTGCGGTCATCCATGGGCAGATCGCGGGTGTCAATGATACCCTGGAGGAAGAGGTTGGCCTTCTCAAGCTGATCGTAGAAGAAGATGTAGTTCTGGGAGAACTCGAAAGGGCCGAGGCCGTATTTCTCAATCATGGCGGCCCTCAGCACGTTCATACCGGAGAAAAGCCAGCAGCGGCCGCTGGACTCCTGGTCGGAGATACCCTTGGACTTCACCTCGTCGGAGAAATAAAAATCGTAAGTGGACTCGATGCCCTGCCTTACCGACAGTTTGTTGATGTCGTTGGCAGAGATGGCATTGCGAAGAGCCAGTTCCTCGGGAGTTCCCTGCCAGCCCTGACGGATCTGAGTCATCATCTCATCGGTGATGCCGCCCTGAGCCATTGCGGACACGGACACAGCCGCAGCCGCGCAGATAGTCAATACTTGTTTAATCATAATAAAATCAAATTTAATGTTGTTCTCGAATATTCAATTGGTCCTGTCCGGATTCTGCCTGCCGGCCCGGGCTATTTCCACGGCCTGAGAGCCGCCAGTGCGTCCAGTGCCTGCTGCATGGCCGCACGGGCCTTCGTGTCATTCTCCCTCAGCAGAGCGGCCTTCAGGTCAGCCTCGTAAGGCAGGTACTGTATCGCCTCGATGTACTTCGCGGCCCTCGCCCTCACCTGAGGGGAGGCATCGTAGAGCAATCCCTGCAGCCAGGTCTTGCAGTCCCAGGAATAATGGTCCTCGAGCCACCCGAGGGCAGCCACCTTCTCCTGAGCCGTACCGTACAGGAAGGTCTGGAAACACTGCGACTCGTAGCGCAGGTCGTCCACACTCATGAGTATCTCCTCGGGAGCCACCGGTGGTGTAAGCACCTCTGCCGGATACGTCTTCAGCGGCTTGCCGAGGGTCCAGCGCACCATACGGGGCACCATCCACATCTTGCCGGGAGTCGCCTCCGGATGTCCCACCACCGTGAATACCTTGCCCTTGCCGTAGTCATTGCCTGTCAGGAAAGGCTTACCGTCGGTCATATTTGCCGGAGCGCCTCCCTCCTCGTGTACGTCGCTCTCCATTGTCCCGAAAGACGTGTAGGGGACGTCGCTTTCCACGAAGACGGGGCCTTCATAATAGAAGACGTAGGACGTGTCCTCCTTCGCCAGCTCGTGGAATATCTTCTTTCCTTCCTTGTTCAGAGTCATCTTGGCCATACCGTGGCCGCGGTTGTCATGCTCGCGGTCGATGGCGCGGGCACCGGTCAGGGCCATGCAGGTGTAGTCCGGAGTATTGGAGAACAGATAGGCTCCGGCGCAGATGCCGACAGCCCCTCCGCCCCGGTGTACGAAATCCTTGATCAGAGCCATATTGGTCTGACCCAAACTGAGATACTGACGGCTGCCCCCGCCTCCGGGAATCACGATAGCATCCAGGCTGTCCAGGACCCCGGCCGCAATATCGCTGCTGTGCACGACCCGCACCTCCATATCCTCGTCCAGACTGAGAGCCGCTACCGTCTCGCGGATACACGTAGCAGCTCCTCCGTCACCCTGGAACACAGCCACTTTTATCTTCTGATTGTTTCCGCCGCTGCAAGACACGAGCATCATGACGGCAACTATGGCAGCAACTGCTGCTAACAGCGATTTTCCAACTTTTCTCATAGGCGCAACATTTAACTTTCAAATATAGGAAAATTCCCCCAATCTCTACCACTCCTCCCTTCCAAAACTCCTAAGTTTAAACGCCGCTGCCCCTTGGCCGTTCCCCACTCCCCTTCCACCACCCGTTCCACCTTCCAAGGCGGGCAGAAGCCGTACTGCCCAAGAGCCCACTGTGGCCGCGATTAGCTTTCCTCTGGACACATCCCACCTTCCGAAGATGGACAGAAACCGTACTGCCCCGAGAGCCCACTGTGGCCTCGATTAGCTTTCCTCCGGACACATCCCACCTTCCGAATGTGAGACGATTTCCCGCATTTTCTGCTCACCTTCCGAAGATGGACAGAAAATATTTTGCAGAAAATTTGGTTTATAAAATAAATCAATTTATATTTGCACCGTAAACAAAGAGAGGAGACCGGCGCCCCTCTTCTTTTTGCAGAACTTGGTTTATTTTTTAAAGTATTTTAAAGCAATGGAAAACAACTTCGACAAAAACGGACTTTCAGTAGAAAAGTCATTGGAAATCATCTCTGAGGCCATCAACAACAGTCGGCAGGACTTTCAGCGGCGCGGCGGCACCGCAATGCTCATCTGGGGAACGACCGTAATCCTCGTATCCGGGATTGTCCTGCTGGGGCTGACACTTTCGGACAACAATCATCTGTGGAACCTGGCCTGGTTTCTGATTCCATTTATCGGCTGGCCTCTGAATCAGCTGGTATTCAAACGCATCGAGAGTAAGGGGAAGGGCGAGAATTTCGTATCCAGGTCCGTGGGCATCGTATGGGGCATATTCGGAATCCTGGCAATAGCCGTCGGCATCATGGCATTCTTCATTCCCATACCGACAAACGGTGTCATAATACTGCTTCTGGGCATGGCCGGCGCAGTCACCGGGGTCCTCTGCAGTTCTTGGACCGTATTCATTCTCAGCATTATCTGCGGAATAGCGGGACTGCCCTGCGACTACTTCCTGAACATACCCACTCCGCTGATCATGGCCGTCGCAGCGCTAATGACCCTCGTCATCCCAGGCCTGATATTCAACCGTCAAACCAGTAAACTGCAGTAGCGGCCATGGGAGAATTTGCAAAACTCGACCCGCTGCTGCACTCCGAACTGCGTCTGGCGGTCATGTCCACCCTGCTGACCATGGAAGAAGCCGACTTCGTGTACCTGCGCGAGGCTACCGGAGCCACTGCCGGCAATCTGAGCGTGCAGATCGACAAGCTCTCCGAGGCAGGGTACATCTCTGTCGAGAAAGGATTTGCGGGGAAGAAGCCGCGGACGGTATGCAGGATTACGGAGACGGGGGCGCGGGCTTTCGCAGCATACGTAGAGGCCTTGAAGTCTTATCTGCACTAGCGCAGATAAGACTTCGGCTTCGCCTTTTCCACCCATCCCCAAACCCCTTCCTCGGAAGGGGCTTCGGTCGCTCTCGCTCCGGGTACTCATTCCATCTACTCCTTCGGAAGGAGTCAAAGAAGCTTACCACAACGGCATCGAATCGCGGGAAATGCTGCCGTTGCGGCAAATGGACGAAGAGGCAATGCCGTTCACAGGGCCTGTGGCAACGGTTCGGAGGTAAAGGCCGTTCCACAACGGCACCAAATCGCGGGAAATGCTGCCGTTATGGTTAAGAGGCGAAGGACAATGCCAAGGACAATGCCGATTTATATGGGATATATGAAGACTTACGGTAAGCAGGGGAGCGCGGATTTTCTGCAACTACTTGAATCACCGTAGGTTATGATTATAACGAGGGCTTTTCGGAGATGTCCGGATCTGCGAAAAGCCCTCGTTGATTTTACAAATTACTAATTTGCTGCGACTTACAAAAAGCCACCGCAACACTGCTTACCATTACTCGGCTTCGGCTCCAGCAGAGGCAGCGAAAAGGGCCTCGAGCTCGGCGGCAAGGGCTTCACCGCGGAGGTTCTTGGCGATGATCTCCCCGGTGGAGGCGTCGATGAGGTAGCTCCAGGGGATGCCGTCCATACCGTAACCGGCCCAGACAGGACTGGTTCTGGGACTGCCGGTGACTTCGGTGATGACATTGGGCCAGTTCATGCCTAACTCCTTCAACGCGCTGCGCCAGTTCTCGGGGGAACTGTCGAAGGACATGCCGTAGATTTCGAAGCCGGAACCGTGATAGTGATCATACAGTGCGACAAGCTCAGGCATATCCTCCCGACACGGACCGCACCACGAGGCCCACAGGTCCAGCAGCACGTAGCGCACGCCGTCACGCTCCACAACATCGCTGAGCCGCACCGCATTGCCATCCACATCCTTGCCCTCGATGTCCCAGTAGGGCATTCCGAGGTCGGCCTTAATCGGTTCAAGCATCTCCTCCAGCTGGATATAGAGCGGATGTGCCTTCATGCTCTCCGGGAACTCCGTCAGGACCGCCTCGATCTCCGGCTTGGAGGACATCGCCAGCATACCCTGCAGGAGTGTAAGACCCAGCACGTTGTGATTGGCCCGGATGATGTCCAGAGGATCCTCATAATCCCCGGCGTCTCCGAAAGACAGCTCATAGTAGAGGTCATTCATAGGTGTTCCATGCGCAAAATACATCTCATAGTCCGGGATATACTCTAACGACACGGTTCCCGGCTCGAGGAAAATCATCTCGCTCATCTGATACAGTCCCGAAGGCGCAGAATTGGCCCCCATATAAAGCATGGCCACACCCGAGCCCATGTCCGCCCCCTCTATCCTGAATGATCCGTTCTCTATCAGCGCCGAGTCCAGCATCGACCAGTCCACTCCGTCAGAGACATACATCCAGTGCCCGTCCACCAGCTGGTCCCCTGAGCCTTCGATTACATACTTGCTTCCAGATGCGCAGCCCGCAAGAAAAAGGGCAGCGGCCGCTATCACCGCCAATGATAAAAGATTTTTCATAAATAGGTCTGTTTGAAATTTCCTGCAATAACATTTCAACGGGCATCTGAAATCCGCTCCTCCTTCATTCCTCTTTCCGCTCCAACCTCCTCACAGTCTGTAAGTCACTGCCTCTCATAAAATACTAATTCTAAAGCAAATACCCATTTTACGGCATAACAGACTGTCGAAGGAAATTCTGAGAGCACAGGAAAAAACCTGTTCAAACGCACTATAGCGGCATTTCTCCGAATTCCGGGCCCATCTACAGCTTCTTGTCTGTTTTCAACAAATCACAACAACTTTCAGCAAATCAACGCATTGCACAGAGAATCAAATTACAGACAGACACTTCGAGGGTCCGACACAAGAACAGCACACTCGACGTGCCGGGGATTCTATTAAATTTGCGCGGTGAATAGCACGACAATACCATGAGACAGATATTGACAGAGAATCACAACGGCCTGCTGCGGTATGAGATAGCCCCGGAAGTGACGGCGTTCTCCCCGCTGAGGGACGCCGTGCTGCCGACAAGGGTGGTGCAGGCGCATCAGGTACATGGGGACCGGGTGGCCGTGGTGACTTCGGCCGGCACCACACGGGAAGAACTGGAGGGGTATGACGCGCTGGTGACGGACGTCCCGGGCGTGGCAATAGGGGCCAGGACGGCCGATTGCATCCCGGTGCTGATGTACGATCCGGTGCACAAGGCAGTGGCGGCAGTACATTCAGGCTGGAAAGGTACTGTGGTAAAAATCGCAGCGAAGACCCTGGCTGTGATGGCTTCCAAATACGGCACTCAGCCGAAAGACATCCTGGCGGTAATCGGTCCCGGCATCGGTCCGGACAGCTTCCAGGTCGGTCCGGAAGTCGCCGAAGCCTTCCTCTCCGCCGGATTTCCTGAGACATGGTCCCGGCCGTCACTGCCGATAAAGCATAGCACCGATGGATCTGAGAAAACGGAAACTGTCACGTGCTCACATTCTTCCACCACCCAGCCGCATACAGGGGAAGACGCACCATTCACGCAACATTCATCCGGCCTTGTTCACAACTTCCCCCTGGTAATCACCGGCAGCACAGAATCTTCACCCATCGACAACCACACAATCCGCCTTATCACCGACCGCGGCCCGCGCATCCCCGGCTCCATGTCCGGCGGCCTCCACATCGACCTCCCGCAGGCCGTCCGTCTGACCCTCATCCGGGCCGGTGTCCACGACGTCAACGTCCTCATCTCCGGCATCGACACCTACTCCCACCCCGGCTTCTTCTCTGCCCGCCGCGAAGGCCCCTCCTGCGGCCGTACCGTCAACACCATCATGCTCAATCCCAGCCCCTCGCCCGAACCCTCTAAGAAGTTACCGTAAGTACTGACGCACCCCATTTTCATAATCAACTATTTTTCACAGCATTACCAATACAACGAGAATCTTTCGCGCCTTCACAACCCACCGGCAAGCACACCCCTCTTTCTTAACCCTCTAATCTCTGAGTGATTACAAAAAGTGCCCGCGCCTCTGCTTACCATTGTTGCACAGTCAGAATATAATTCCTAACTTTGAGGCAGTCATTAACCGATAGATGCGAAAGATTATGGAGCAGGAGAAAAATTTCCGGCACATCTGCACAGCCGGACTGGAAAAAGAAATCATTTTCAAGACTGACGCCGATTACATTTTCGGGATGAACAGCATTCCGGTATGCATGGCTGACAAAGACATATCCATGCACGCTTTTTGTCTGATGGACAACCACGTCCATTTCATAGCCCACGGCACTGAAGAGGATTGCGGCGGGTTCATCAAGGCCTACCGGAAGCGACTTTTCACCCTGGCGGACATGAGCCGCGCAGACATCTGCATGAAAGAAATTGACGATGCCGAGTACCTTAAACGGGCGATTGCCTACGTCTTGCGCAACCCTCCCGCAGCCGGACTGGCCGTTCTCCCGACCCACTACCGATGGAGCTCCGGTCCTCTGTATTTCAACGACGGCAACACACTGACAGTCAACCGGCCGGTCACAGATATCGCGCACATGAGCAGGCGGCGGCAGCAGAAACTGTTCCGTACCCGCGGACAGCTGCCGGGACACTACACCATAACGGCCGACGGACTCATCTGCCCTAAATGCTACGTTGACTACCGCGCCGTCGAGGAGATATTCCACAGCCCTGTCAGGATGCTCTATTTCCTCTCGCGCAACGACAGTATGGAGATGGAGCTGACATCCGGAATCCTCCGGCGGGCCCGCTACACTGACAGCGAGATGGCCTCCACCGTCACGAACCTCTGCAGCGAAATATTCAGCAAGTCTTCTCCCGATGCGCTCAGCATAGACGAGAGATATCACCTGGCCGACATCCTCCGGAAACAATACGGCCTGGGCATCAAGCAGCTGGCACGCCTCACCCATACCAGCATCAGTCTGCTCGGACAAGTCTTCCATCCCGGCCAAAGCGTTCCAGGCCAGAACAGTCCGGTGCAGAACGGACTGGCACAGAACAGCCAGGATCACAACCCTCAAGGATAGAAGCCCAAATCCGGCTCAGAGCCGCCAGTTCCCGCAACGGTAAGATGTGACGCACCCCTATTTTGCAAAACACTGACATTCAAGACAATGCGAATCAAGCATGATCTTTCCGCCCCCTCACAACATCCCGAAAAGATCACAGCTCTTCCGTAACTCTCTGATCACTGAGTGTTTGCAAAAACACCCTGCTGCACTGCTTACCATTGCCAGAGGGCGTGGGCAAGATTACAGAACAGGGATACTCCCGGCCATCTCAGGACGCACTGGTTGGTCAGAGGACGCGGACGAGATTGCGGAACAGCGCATCGGGAATGTCGGCCGAGGCGGTGCGGAAGCCGGCATTACCGTTGACCTCGCAGACCTTGAAGCCGCAGTGACCGGCGGGACTGTCCCCACCGTCAGCCCCGTCTCCGGAAAACAGCAGGTCCACCCCCGCGAAAAAGAGCCCGCAGGCACGGGCAGCAGCCACAGCGAGAGAGGCAGCGGCGGGAGGCAGCGGAATCTGACGGAAGGAGCCCCCGGCGGCGAAATTGGACTTGAAGCTCGAGGGATTGTACCGCAGGACATGACCGGCCACCTCATCTCCCGTCACCCACACCCGGATGTCCCGCCCGCTGCTCGTGGCCACGAACTCCTGCAGCACAGGCTCGCAGCCGCGGCGGACCTCCTCCGGCGTCTCCCCGAACTCGCTGATTCCCCGGGACAATGCCTCCAGACGCAGAGCCTCCTCCCGCCGGCACGCCTCCAGCGCGGAACGGTATTCCATGGCATCGCGGACGAGGAAGACATTTTCCCCCTTCGACCCGAAATTGAGCTTGAGGATAAATGGAAATGCGTCCCCGCTCCGGGCCTTCTCTGGGGACAATGCCTCCGGCACCGGCACCCCCGCAGCAACCAGGACCTCCCCGCAGCGGAGCTTGTCCCGGCAGAGAATCATCGCCTCTGGGGCATTCAGCACCGGTACACCCTGAGCCTCATACCACCGCGACAGGGCGATATTGTACCCCCGCATCAGCACAAAATCCGGCTTCCAGGTCGGAGCGCCCGCGGGAGCCTCAGCCGCCGGAGCGTCGTAGAACAGCACCTCGACCGACATCCCGTGGCGGGCGGCCGCCTCCCGGAACCAGCCGAAAGCATTGTTCCCCCGGGGAGTCGTCGAGGGGTATATCAGCAGACCTCTTTTTTCCATGACGCGAAAATATGGAAAATAATCGCTAAATTTGGCGAATAACAATAAAACTGCCATGAAACGTCTGCTCACACCCGCACTTCTGGTGACATCACTGCTCCTGACCGGCTGCGGCCGGAACAATATCAGATACGAGCCGCCCGTATTTCCTGTCGAGAGGGAGGCCTGTTTCGAGATACTCGGTGACGGGCTGCTCTTCAATACCGCTCAGGATCTTTACGTATACAAGGACTGGTTAGTGCTGCCTGCACTCAACATGCAGACCCGGAAAACGCTGCATATCTACGACAAGCACACAGGTGCTCCGGTCGCCGGTGCCATCCGGGAAGGACGCGGACCGGGCGAGACCATTCAGGGGGACAGGGCACCGTCCCTGCGGAACGACACTCTGTACTACTACGACCTGACGCAGAACCTCATGCAGTGCTTCCCGGTGGACTCGCTCATTCACAGCAGCTATCCCGTCAGGGAGATAAAAATGGAGGGGACCGGCAGGACAAACCTGTGCATCTATATCGGAAACGGCATCCTGCTCAACCAGACATGCAAGGCCGGGTTCACCGCCGCGGTGGACGATGAGCTCCCGATAGAGCTGCTGCTCCAGAACCTTGACGGAAACATTCTGTCCCGGCACACTCTCCTGGAAATACCGGACGAAACCGGACGCATGAACGAATACCTGTACTGGAATTCCGTCTTGGACCTCTCGCCCGACGGCAGCCGGTGCGTCATAGGCACGTTCTACGGAGCCGTACTGCAGATATTTTCCATAGAGGATGACCGGCTGGAACCCACAGGCATCCGGTACTTCGTGAAGCCGGACATCGAGGCGCTGGAGTACACCTATGATTTCAACGAGAACACCATCGCAGGATTCGCCGACATCTGCTGCACCGACGACAGTATCTACACCGCCTACGACGGACACACTCCCGTACAGAGATACTACGACGACTATACGCCTGACATGGGACAGATGTACTCAGACATCGCCGTGTTCGACCGTGAGGGCCGTCCACTGGAACTCATACGGACAGACATGACAATCGTGAAACTGTGCTATGACGGGACTGAGAACACCGTCTACGCCCTGACTGAGGACACTGAAGGCATACTGCACTTCGGACGGCTGAGGATGTAGGGCCGGCAGGGCTGTTGCATATTCCGGAGTCTTTTCCTATTTTTGCCGCCCTAAAACACAAACCGATTCATCAACTCAGCTACAACACACTACAAGTCATGCACCTCAAGGCCACCATCCTCACCCTGATCCTGACCGCCGCTGCATGCATCAGCTCCTCTGCGGCCACCGACACCCTCAGCACCGTAACAGATGACCGGAAGGACAGCAAACTCGTCCGTTTCCTTTCGGAAAAGGTAAGCGTAAGCGGCTATGCCCAGGCCGGATACCAGTACGACACCTACGACATGGCACATGACGGGGCCTTCAACAAGTTCAATCTGTACAGGGCAATGATCATCGCCGATGTCAAGCCGATCAGGCATCTGGACCTCTACTTCATGGCCGACGTGTCCAAATTCAAGCTGCATGAGCTCTTCGTCAGATACCGTCCGGTGGATGCGTTCTACATCCGCCTCGGCCAGTACAAGACCCCCTTCACGATTGAGAGCAATATGTCTCCCTCCGTCCTGGAAATAATAAAGGGTGCCCAGGCAGTCCAGTATCTTGCAGGTATCGACGGCTCGGACGTATGCTTCGGTGCGGGTTCCGGCAGGGACCTGGGTCTGGAAGTGGGAGGCGCATTTCTGAAAATAGGCAAGGACAACCGCAATCTGATAGAATACAGGGTCGGCGTCTTCAGCGGCGAGCCGTCCAATACGGCCGAGACCAACAACCGGAAGGACGTAGTAGCAAGCCTCGCCCTCAGGCCGGTCAGCTTCCTCAAGGTGCACGGCTCCGTCTACTTCGGAGAGGGCACCGCAAAGGCGGACAGCCCCTACGGGACATTCAAGGCCGGGGAGACATACCGCAGGGACAGGTGGAGCGCAGGCCTGGAGATGGAGGCAGGACCGATGTATCTCAGGAGCGAATATATGGAAGGTCTCGACGCATCCGTCCGGAGCCGGGGCGCCTACGCCACCCTCGTGGGCTCCGCCACTCATTTTCTCGACATCGTGGCATCGGTGGATTATCTGGACCGGAATATCGCCCTGAGCGACTGGCAGTGCAGCTACATCTTCGGACTGCAGTGGAACTTCTACCGCAAATGCCGCCTCCAGGCGCAGTACGTCTATCAGCAGCGCTCCAGTAACAGTCAGGGGGTCTTCAGCGGCATCCCCTCCTCGCACATGATCATCACGCAGCTTCAGGTCGGCTTCTGATACAAGGCCAACGGTAAGCAGGCGAGCACCCCTTTTTCAGAAAGACTTGTAAATTAAGACATTCCAAAAATCACGAGTAACTTTAGTCGGGTTCAGAGCCACCCGAAAGAACACTCTATTTTGTAACTAACTGATCACTGAGCGTTTACAAAACACCCCCGCTGCAGTACTTACGGAAAAAGCCGCACCGGGATTCCGGCACGGCCTTTCTTCATGTTTTTGCGGATCGTCCGCTGGGTCAACTATTTCAGCAGATGCTCGTCGATAATCTGCTTGAGCTGGGCTTTTGACGGAGCGCCCGGGCTCATCGACGGCTCCCCGTCGGCGGGGATGAAGAGCAGGGTGGGCACCGAGCGGATTCCGAAGGCTCCGGCGAGCTCACGCTCCTGGTCCACGTCCACCTTGTAGATTACGAGCCTGTCGCCGTACTCCTTCGCAAGTTCCTCGAGTACGGGACTCAGGGCCTTGCAGGGGCCGCACCAGGTGGCGAAGAAGTCCACGATGGCGGGTTGGGTACCCTCGTATTTCCAGGCCTGGGAATTGGCCTCGTAGTTCCACACTTTCTGCAGAAATTCAGCTTTGGTCAGATGTATTGTTCCTGTTTCCATTTTTTCCTCATTTTTTCCGGACTCCCTCTCCTGTCCGTATGCCGTCAGAGGCAGGGCGGACAGAAGCAGGGTTCCGGCCATAAGCAGTGTTGTCGCTATCCGTTTCATTATTTTCTGTAAATTTTGTCCTCTATCTTCTCCTTGGGGAGCTGACGGGTGCAGAAGAACCAGTCGTAGCACTTCAGGTCCTTGTCGTCTCCGTCCATCCGGCTCTTGGCCACTCCGCAGGAACCGGCCGTGGGTACTATCACCTCGTCTCCGGGCTGCCAGTCGGCGGGCAGGGCGACACCGAACTCATCGGCGGTCTGCAGTCCCACCAGTACTCTCTTGAGCTCATCAAAATTCCTGCCAAGCGAGAGGGGATAGTAGATAATGGTGCGGATTACGTTCTTCGGGTCGATGAAGAAGACGGCGCGGACGGCCTGGGTGGCACTCTCGCCGGGCTGGATCATGCCGTACTTGCGGGCGATGTCCATGGTGATGTCCTCGATCAGGGGGAACTTCACCTCGACGTTCTTCATGCCCTTGTACTGAATCTTCTCCTGGATGGTGCGCAGCCAGGCGATGTGGCTATAGAGTCCGTCCACGGAGAGGCCGATGAGCTGGGTACCCAGGGCCTCGAACTCGGCGGCACGGGAGGCGAAGGTCATGAACTCGGAGGTGCAGACGGGGGTGAAGTCGGCGGGATGGCTGAAGAGAATCTTCCACTTTCCCTTGAAATCCTCGGGAAACTTTATCCGGCCCTGAGTGGTCACGGCCTCGAAAGCGGGAGCCTGGTCGCCGATGCGGGGCATGGGATAATACTGCTGCTGTGTCTGAGTCTGAATGTTGTTGTTGCTGTCCATAACTATTACTTTTTAATGATTAATATTCCGTTGTGTTTTGTTTTACGGTGCAAAGATATGGCGGCGGTTTTGATAAATCAAATCGATATTTTTTATATTCTCATAGATAATTTCTATATTTGCCGACAGTATGAAGACAGATACCAATCTCAGCCTTACCGCCCTGCGCTACATCGTCGCAGTGGACACCCACCGCAACTTCGTCCGGGCCGCCGAAGCCTGCGGCGTCACCCAGCCGACCCTCAGCGCGGGCATCCGCAGCATAGAGACCGCCCTGGACGTGACCATATTTGACCGCGGAGCCCACCCCGTCCGCCCCACCTCCCTCGGAGAGAAGATCATCGCCCAGGCCCGGGTGACCCTGCACAATGCCTCGCAGATCGAGGAGCTGGTCGCCGTCGAGAAGGGGAACGAGGGCGGAGAGGCCGTCATGGGCATCATCCCGACCATTGCCCCATACATTCTCCCCGGACTCTTCCGGAGGATGCACGAAGAGCACCCGTCCATACATCTGCGCGTGTCCGAGATGCGCACCCGGTTCATAGTGGAGAAACTGCTGGCGGCGGAGATTGACATGGCCATCCTGGCCACTCCGCTGGAGCAGAAGGGCTTGCTGGAAATACCGTTGTACTATGAGAAATTCGTGGCGTACATCTCCCCGTCCGACGAGCTGCACGCCCTGAGCGAAGTGCCGGCCGACCGACTGGCCTCCGACCGACTATGGATCCTCGAGGAGGGCCACTGCCTCCGCAGCCAGGTCTTCAACTTCTGCCACAGCCGCCGCAGGACCCGCACCGAATACCAGGCCGGCAGCATAGACACCCTCGTGCGCATCGTGGACACCAACGGCGGCTACACCGTCATCCCAGAGCTGCACGCCGCATTCCTCACCGAAGAGCAGCGCGGGAACCTCAGGCCCATCGTCCGGCAGAACGGCGGGACATCGGCCACTGACATTGGCCCCTCAGGCGGCATCCCGTCCCCCGGCTGCCCCACCTGCGTCCCCGTCCGCGAAGTCTCCCTCGTCATCCGCGAGGACTTCGTCCGCGAACGCCTGCTCAACGTCATCGCCGGCTGCATCAGGCACATCGTCCCCGAAGAGATGCTCGACTCACGGCTCAAGCGCTTCGCCATCAAACTTTAGAAAATGGAATTGCCGATATCGGTGGTAAAATGCTCGATGGCGGCCATGCCGATGAGGGAGTTGCCGTGGCGGTTGAGTTCGGGGCTCCAGACGGTGATGGCGAGGTTGCCGGGGATGTAGGCCGCAATGCCGCCGCCGACGCCGCTCTTGCCGGGGAGGCCGGCGCGGAAGGCGAAGTCGCCTGACTCGTCGTAGAAGCCGCAGGTGAGCATGAGGGCGCCGAGACGCTTGGCCTGGCTGACGGTCAGGACCTGCCTGCCGTCGAAGGGGTTCACGCCGCGGTTGCTCAGGAATAGGAAGGCGCGGGCAAGGTCCGCGCACGACATCGAGATGGCGCACTGGTGGCAGTAGACGTCCAGCAGCGTCTCCACGTCATTTTCAATATTCCCGAAGCTCTTCATGAAATAGGCAAGGGCCAGGTTGCGGTCGGCATTGAGCCGCTCGGAGCGGGCTATCTCCTTGTCGTAGTAGATATCGTCGTTGGCGCAGAGGGCGCGGACAAACTCCAGCATGGCATCCTTGGGATGAGGGTAGAGCGATATCAGGCGGTCCGTCACGACGAGGGCACCGGCATTGATGAACGGGTTGCGGGGCAGGCCGTGCTCATACTCGAGCTGCACCAAGGAGTTGAACGGGTTGCCGGAGGGCTCGCGTCCCACCGCCTTCCATATATCGTCCCCGATGCGCCCGGTCACCATAGCTAAGGTAAACACCTTCGAAATACTCTGAATCGAGAAGCACACCTGCGCGTCCCCGGTCCTGAACTCCTGTCCATCGAGGGTAGCCACCGCTATCCCGAACTGCCTCGGATCCACCTTCGCCAGCGCCGGTATGTAATCCGCCACCCTGCCCTGTCCCCACAGCTCCTGCAGCTGGCCGTGAATCCTGTCAATCACATTCTGATAATCCATATTCTCACTTTAAGACTGCAAAAATACACAGGATACGGGAAGAATGAACTATATTTGCGGCCCGATAAACGGAAAAAATATGGAGACAGCAGAAGAAAGACGCAGAAAAGTACTTGACAGGCTGCAGGAAATGGGCATCAGCTACATCATCCACGAGCATCCGCCGCTTCCCACTATAGAAGAGGCCATGAAGTACTGGAAGGACTTCGACTCGACGCACTGCAAGAACTTGTTTTTCAGAAACCACAAGGGCAACCGCCATTACCTGGTCATCCTCGAGTGCCACAAGCAGATGGACATCCACGGCCTGGAGCACCAGCTGCATCAGGGCAAGCTCTCCTTCGCCTCCGAGCAGCGCATGGAGAAATACCTCGGGACTGTCCCCGGCTCCGTCTCCCTCTTCGGCCTCATCAACGACCCTGACCACCAGGTCAAGCTCTATCTCGACAAGGACCTGCGCCGGGCCGAGCGGGTCACCTTCCACCCCAACGACAACACCGCCTCCCTCGAAATCTCCCGCGACGACATGTACCGCTTCATTCAGCTGTGGGGCGGCGAGTGGGAGGAGCTGTAGAGCGGTTCAGACTGTCACCCAGTCGATATGGATGCCGCGGCGCTCCATGCCCCTGAACCAGGTCATCTGCCTTTTTGCGAACTGGTGGATGGCGATGGCCAGCTTGGCACGCATCTCGTCGTAACTCATCTGCCCGGTGAGATACAGGGTGACGAATTTATATTCCAGACCATAGTAGATAAGGTCATCCGGCGAGAGGCCGCTCTCGAGCAGACGGCGCACCTCATCGATCATCCCCTCCTTCAGACGGGCATCCAGCCTCCGGTCGATACGGGCATTGCGCTCCTCCCGCGAGACGGACAGCCCGATGTAGCGCACCTCCTCCGGAGCGAAGCGGGCCAATGGAGCATTGTCCCCTGAAAACACCCCCGCATCCTCCGGATGCTCCTTCTGATAGACCGCTATCTCGATGGCCCGGATGAGCCTTTTCCGCGTATCATAATCGGTGGTATTGTGAGGCACCGTCAGCGACTTGAGCATGTCTATCAGATATTCGTCGGAGTACTGCTCGAGTTCCGCACGCAGAGCCGGATTGGAAGGCACCTCCGGTATCGCATAGTTCCGCGTCACCGACTCGATGTACAGTCCCGAGCCTCCGCATAGAATCACCGGACGGCCGCGGGAGACGATATCATTGTACGCCGCCGCGAAATCCCGCTGATACCGGAAGATATCGTAGCGCACCCCGGCATCCACGATGTCTATCAGATGATACGGCACCGGCCGGCCCTCATACACATACTCACCGAGGTCCTTCCCGGTCCCGATATCCATCCCGCGGTATATCTGCCGCGAGTCAGCCGAGATAATCTCAGCACCGGCCTCCCCCGCCAGCCGCACCGCATAGCGGGTCTTTCCCGAGGCCGTAGGCCCCAGAACCACCGTCAAACGGTATTTTTCCAGATTACTGCTCATAACATCATTGTTTTATTTGCGTGAAGCCCGGTATTCCTTGGGGGACATCCCGGTATTGCGCTTGAAGAACCGGCTCATCGAAGTATGCTCGGGAAAATTCAGGTACTGCGCAATCTCGCTCACGGAGAACAGCGGGTTGTCTAACTGGACCTTAATCTCGGCTATCAGCTGCTTGTCGATCAACTGCTTGGGAGTCATCCCCCCGAAATTCTCCGCTACGATATCCCCGAGATACCGGGGCGATATGCACAGCTTGTCAGCGTAGAAAGGCACCTGATGCTCCCGGGCACTGTTCTCCCTGATCAGACGCATGAACTGATGGCAGAGCACCTGCCGACGGCTGTTCTCGCGGGAGGCAGTCACCTTCTTGCGGGGAATGTGGTTGTACAGGCACATCAGCATGCTCTGGAGAAAATTCTGCTCTATCTGCTTCCGGAAATACTGCACCGGGCGGGTAAACAGCAGACGGGCCATGTCCATCCACTGCAGCACGTTCTCCCACTCGTCCTCAGGGGCGCCTCCGCCGATGTGGTCCAGGAAGGGATACTCGTGCAGGTAATTCAGGAAGTCCGAATCTATCGGCAATATGGCCTTGATCACCACATCCTTGGGATACAGCAGCATCCTCACCGTGAAATCCGGGCTCGGGTCACTGACCTGCACTAAAGTACCGCCGAAGAGAAAAAGTTCAGTGCCCCGCCGCATCCCGTAGCTCTGGATACCGGTCGAAATCTCGGCCGTCCCGCGCGTACACACTATCTGAATATCACAGCCGAACCGGCACGCATTGCGCACTAACGGCTCCATATCGGTCTCGCCGTACTGGATGTGGGGAGTATCTGAGAAGAAGGCTTTGTCCATCTGTCATTCTGTTTCTGTCACAAATCTAATGCTTTTTCTCTCATGGGCCGCATTTTCTTCGCAAAATGCACAGCACAGAATATGGAAGGCGAAAGAAAATGGAAGTGTCGGAAAGTTTTCGTATATTTGCATTACTATGGAAGTTTACGACGACAGATACAATAACCGGACGGTCTACATCGAAAGACGGACCAACGGCCTCGGGACGGCGGGTTTCGTACTTGCGATCCTGACGATAGTTCTTGGGTGGATACCTGTCTTCGGATGGTTCACCTGGGCACTGGGACTGCTCTTCTCCTTCATCGGCATGTTCAAGGCCCCGAGGGGTCTGGCCATCGCCGGATTCGTTATTTCCCTGCTCGGCCTGATAATGATACTCTTCGTGTTCGCACTGATAGCGGCCGCGATAGGCGTGGCAGGTGTCTCTTCAGCGGTAGTAGCCGCACTTTTCTAACCACTTAAACTCCGACATTATGAACACACAGCCCAGAGCATTTCTCTTCCTAGCCGACGGTTTTGAAATCACCGAGGCAATGGCTCCCGCCGACATCCTCGTAAGAGGCGGCATCGAGCTCAACATCATCTCCATCAGCGACAGCCATACCGTGACCAGTGCCCAGCGCATCAGCGTCAACGCAGAGTTTACCTTAGACGAATACCCTCTGAACGACATCCGGACAGAGGACATCATGATCTTCCCCGGAGGCATGCCAGGCTCAACGAACCTCGCAGCCTGCGTCCCGCTGGTGAACCGCATGCAGCGCCACTATGCTGAAGGCGGCACCGTAGCGGCCATCTGCGCGGCACCGGCAGTCGTACTCTCACTGCTGCCGCTCGAAGATGCAGTGCGCGCAAGGGGCGGCCTGAAAATGACCTGCTACGAAGGCTTCGAGCCGTATCTGACCGCAAAGGGCGTAACGGTAGTGGACCAGCGTCAGGGCGTCGTAGCGGATGCAGGCATCATCTCCGCCAGCGGAGCCGGTCACGCCGTATCCTTCGGCCTCAAGATTCTGGAACTCATCTCCGGCAACGACGCCGCACAGAAAATCGCACAGGCCATCATGCTGTAAACACACACAATCTGTTGCAGCGCGCACGATAAGGACGCATTACGCACAGCAAGAAGTCACAAAACGTACGTCACCCGCCCGTCGGGTAATATGTTTACCTCTGAGGACATTGGCTCCCGAAAAGGGAGGGGACCCGCCGTAGGTGGGGAGGATCCTCAGAGGTAAACATATTATCCGGCGGGCCGCACCCATACACCGACCGAAACACAGCGTATTACATACTGAGGACGACCTCAGCAAATCATCAGAACAGCATCAGCCCTCAGCCGACGAAGTAATATCCGCCAGCTCCGAAGTAATCGCCTGCTGACGCCGCTTGTTGTACTCGAGGGTAAGGTCGTCGGAGAGCTCCTCGGCATTGTCCGTGGCGGTCTGCATGGCAACCATGCGGGCGGCGTTCTCGGCAGTGATGCTGTCCAGCAGGGCATTGTACAGGATAATGCGGATCGCCGAGGGCAGCAGCGCGTCCAGCAGGGTATCGGGAGCGGGCTCAAGGATGTAGTCCACGGCAGTGGTGCGGTCCAAGTTGGCACGGCTCACGCGGTTGAAGGGCAGCAGCTGCTCTCGCATAGGCACCTGACGTCCCATCGAGTGAAAATGGCAGCGGGAGATGCAGACGCGGTCGCAGCGACCGGCCAGGAAATCCTCCATCAGCCGGTCCGCGAGGGGAATGATACCGTCGAAGGAATGCCTGCCGGCCAGATGCCGGTAATCCAGGCAAATGTCAATCTCTCCAGACGGTGCCGAAGAACCGGCCGCCTCGGAATTACGCTGCTTCTCCCCGCGTGCAGCGACATACCGGCTCATCCCCTGCACCATCTTCTCCCCTATCGGATACACCGTAACCCGGGAGAATCCCCCGGCGAGCAGTTCCTCCACCGCCGAGACGGCCTCACGCAGGGCATTGGCATTGAAGGCACCGCAGAGCGAGCTGTCCGAGGCAAGGGCCACGAGGCAGGCACGCCGCTTCTCCCCGTGCTCGAGAGTCAGGGGAGAGGCCACCTCCACATCCGGGTCGCTGACCAGAGCCGCCACGATATCGGAGAAACGCCGCTCGTACTCCGACAGAGCCTCCATCGAGGACTGCACCCTCAGCAGCTTGGCCGAAGCGACCATCTTCATCGCCGAGGTGATCTTCAAAGTACTCTGTACGGAAGCGATACGTTCCTTCAACTCTTTCAGCGCAGCCATAGTCCCTACGATACTTTAAGCGAGGCGGCCACCTCTTCGGCAGCTTTCTCTATGGTCCTGCACGCATCGTCAGTGAGCCCGTCGGAGACCAGCGTGCCGAATACTCCGGTAGGCTTGAGGGCTTCTATGAGCAGCCGCTCGAAATCGGAGACATGCTCGGAAGGCACATCCTTGAGCAGCCCGTGGGTACCGCAGTAGAGCACAGCTATCTGCTCGCCCACCGGCATGGGAGTGTACTGGGGCTGCACCAGCAGGCGGGTGTTCTTGCGCCCGCGGTCCAGCACGGCGGCGGTCACCGGGTCCATGTCGCTGCTGAACTTGGAGAAGGACTCCAGCTCGCGGTACTGGGCCTGGTCTATCTTCAGGGTACCGGCCACCTTCTTCATGGCCTTGACCTGGGCATTGCCGCCCACACGGGATACGGAGATACCCACGTCCACGGCCGGCAGGTTGCCCTCGTTGAACAGGTCGGTATCCAGGAATATCTGTCCGTCGGTAATCGAAATGACATTGGTGGGGATGTAGGCAGACACGTCCCCCGCCTGGGTCTCGATGATGGGCAGGGCTGTCAGCGAACCGCCTCCGCGCACTTTGTCCTTCAGGGCCGGCGGGATATCGTTCATCTGCCGGGCCACCTCTTCCTGGGCATTGATCTTGGCAGCCCTCTCTAAAAGACGGGAGTGCAGGTAGAAGATATCGCCCGGATAGGCCTCGCGTCCCGAAGGCCGGCGCAGGATCAGCGACACCTCGCGGTAAGCCACGGCCTGTTTCGACAGGTCGTCGTACACCACTAAGGCATGCCGTCCCGTATCGCGGAAATACTCCCCTATCGCAGCCCCTGCAAACGGAGCATAGTAACGCATCGCCGCAGAATCGGCCGCCATAGCCGCCACCACCACGGTATAGTCCATCGCCCCGTACTTGCGCAGAGTATCGACCAGGGCCGCCACTGTGGAGGCCTTCTGGCCCACAGCCACGTATATGCAGTAGACCGGCTCCCCGGCCTCATAGCAGGCCCGCTGGTTGATGATGGTGTCCACGGCGATGGCCGTCTTTCCGGTCTGACGGTCGCCGATAATCAGCTCCCTCTGTCCGCGTCCGATAGGTATCATCGCGTCGATGGCCTTCAGGCCGGTCTGCAGGGGCTCGCTCACCGGCTGGCGGAATATCACCCCGGGCGCCTTGCGGTCCAGCGGCATCTCCACCTTTTCCCCGGATATCTCCCCGCCTCCGTCGATAGGCTCCCCGAGCGGATTGATCACCCTTCCGAGCATCGACTCGCTCACGTCTATCGAGACGGTTCGGCCGGTACGCCGCACCATATCTCCCTCCTTGACTAAGTCGGTGGGTCCGAGCAGCACGGCCCCGACATTGTCCTCCTCGAGGTTCATCACCACGGCTTTCATCCCGCCGTCGAACTCTAAAAGCTCGCTGGCCTCGGCATTGCGCAGTCCGAAGATACGCACCACGCCGTCACTCACCTGGAGCACCGTCCCGACCTCGGCGTACTGCGCCCCGAGATCGATGCCCTGCAGTTCGGAGAGCAGGATCTGCGGCACCTCCGAAGGCTTTATCTTATTGGATTTATCACTCATTTCTATACAATATTCAGTAAAAACTACATTCTTCTATATTTTCCTGACCGGCTCCGTTCCCAGCCTCTTCCGCAGCAGCTTGATCTGCGAGGCGGTACTGGCGTCTATCAGCAGGTCCTCCATGCGGAAGACGAAGCCTCCGATGATGGAGGGATCCACCTTCTCGGTGATATTGACGGAACAATGGTCAAGGTCCCTCACCCTCAAGCGGATGATACCCTCCACGTCCTTCCCGAGGGGAACGGCAGTGGTCAGCAGCGCCTCCTTGATATGATGCCTCTCCCGGTAGAGAGCGCAGAAGGAGTGAACCATGATGTAGAAGCAGGACTCCCGATGATGACGCAGCACCAGCAGGACAAAATCCCGCAGGGAACGGCACGGCTCCTCCTCGAAGAGACCGAATATCACCGCCGCCTTCTCCTCCTCGGACAATGAGGGGGACAGCACGGCCTCCCTCACCTGAGGCAGAAAGTCGAACTGCCGGGAGAAGGGCAGCAGCTGCTCATAGACCCGGGCCTCCTCCCCGAGTGAGGCGGAATACTCCGCCAGGGCCTTGGCATAACGTCTCGATATCAATCCGGTATCCATCGCTGTCTACTCTTTTTCAGGTTTATCTTCCGGGGTCTTCTTCTCCGGGTCCATCTCGGCCAGCAGTCTCTCCGCCAGGGCGGTCTGGCTCTGAGGGTCGGACGAGAGCCGCTCCCGCAGCAGGCGCTCGCTTATCGCTATGGAGAGCAGGGCCACCTGATGCCTGGCGTCGCGGATGATGGCGTCGCTCTCGAGCTGAGCGCTGGCCTTGGCGGCGGCGATGATCTTCTCGCCCTCCTCCCCGGCCTTCCTGCGGGCCTCTGCTATGAGCTGCTCCCGGGTCTGGACGGCCGAGCGGAGTATCTCCGTCTTCTGCTTCTCGGCGTCCCGGCGGACCTCGTCCATCTGCACCTGCAGGTCGTCCAGCTTCTTCTGAGCCTCACCGGCGGCGGCTAAGGAGGAGTCGATATACTCCCTGCGCCGGTCCACCGACTTCTGGATCACGGGGAAGCCGAACTTGGCCAGCAGGATGAAGACGACCGCGAAGGCCAGCGTCATCCAGATAAGCAGTCCCGGTTCCGGTTGCAACAGTCCCATGGCTCAGCTGTGTTTAGAGGGCCATGAAGCAGATTACGACCGCGAAGAGGGCCACACCCTCGATCAGGGCGGCGATGATGATCATGTTGGTACGGATCTTACCAGCGGCATCCGGCTGACGGCCTATGGCCTCCATGGCCGACGAACCGATCTTTCCGATACCGATACCTGCGCCTATCGCAGCGAGTCCGGCGCCTATGGCGGCTCCGAGTATTGCTAATTCTGACATAATTTTAAATTTTTAAACGTTTTTATATTTTCTACTTTTTCAATTTTTCCACTTTCTTCTCAGTCTTCCCCTCCTGGGCCAGTCCTATGAAGACTCCCGACAGCATGGTGAAGACGTAGGCCTGCAGGAAGGCCACCAGGACCTCCACACAGTTCATGAATATCGTAAACAGCACCGACACCACCGTCATCGAGGCGTTCATCACGGCTCCCATCCCGGCCGTCACGAAGACGACGCACACTAAGCAGAGGATGGCCGCATGACCGCCCACCATGTTGGCGAAGAGTCGGATCATCAGGGCGAATGGCTTGGTGAATATGCCGATGAACTCTATCACGGGCATGAAGGGCACCGGCACCTTGAGCCAGGCCGGCACGTCGGGCCAGAAGATATCCTTCCAGTAGGCCCTGCCGCCGAATATGTTGATGACCAGAAATGAGGCCAGAGCCAGTACGAAGGTCACCGCGATGTTGCCGGTGACATTGACCCCTCCGGGGAAGAAGGGTATCAGGCTCATGAAATTGCACACTAAGATGAAGAAAAACACCGTCAGCAGATAGGGCGAGAACCGTTTCCAGTTCTCCCCGACACAGGGCTTGATCAGGTCGTCCTGCAGCCCCTCTATGGCCATCTCCATAAATGCGGTGAAACCCTTCGGATGCGCCTTTACATCGTACCTGTGGCGGCGGTACCACCCTGCGGGGACAAGTATCACCAGCAGGACTATGACACTGTTCAGCAGCAGGGCCGCGACCGTCTTGGTCACGGACAGGTCAAAGGGCCGGACCGTACTGCCGTCGGGCAGGGTTTCCACGATCTTCCCCTCATATTTTCCTTCAGCGGCAATGCTGAATCCCTCCCACGACGCTCCGTCCGCTAAGTGACGGGAGGAGAAGCAGTGCCAGCCGCCTCTTTCAGCCGAAGAGCGGACGATCACCGGCAGGTACAGGGAGACGTCCCGGCCTCCGAAGGTGCCGATATGCCACCAGTAACTGTCGCTCAGATGCTCCAGGACGATGGCCTTGACATCGACCTCCTCCCCTGCCGCCGCGCTGCCGGCAGTATCCGCCGGAAACGCCCGGAGAGGCAGCGCCAGCAGCACCGCCGCCAGCAGTGCCATTGCCGTCCTGTATGTCATTGTACCTTTCATGCTTTCCCACCTCCTCCGTTGAGGACTTCCACGCATGCCTCCACATTGTCATCATGCACCCGGACGCAGCCTGCACGGACGGCGACAGAACCGGTGCTGCCGTCGGCGGCCGTCCACTCTATTGTACCCGGAAGGAGGGAGGAGAGCAGCGGCGCATGCTCAGGATAGACCGTGAACAGCCCCTTGGCCCCCGGGAAGGAGACCTTCTCCACCTGTGCCGAACACAGGGTACCGCCCGGTGAAAGTATGGTCAGCGTGATCATTGTCCTGTAGCCGCAAGCATCTCGCGGCCCTTGCGGATGGCCTCGTCTATCGGACCTACATTGAGAAACGCCTGTTCGGGGATATCGTCCACCTCACCGTCGAGGATCATCCTGAAGCCGCGGATGGTCTCCTCGATGGGCACCATCTGGCCCGGGACGCCGGTAAACTGCTCGGCCACCGAGAATGGCTGCGAGAGATATCTCTGGACGCGGCGGGCGCGGTTGACGGTGGTGCGGTCTTCCTCGGAGAGCTCGTCCATGCCGAGGATGGCTATGATGTCCTGCAGTTCCTTGTTGCGCTGGAGAAGCTGCTTGACCCTGCGGGCCACGTCGTAGTGCTCCTCGCCGACGATGTTCGGGTCAAGGATCCTCGAGGAGGACTCCAGAGGGTCGACGGCGGGATAAATGCCTAATTCGGCGATCTTACGGCTGAGTACCGTGGTGGCGTCGAGGTGGGAGAATGTGGTGGCCGGGGCGGGGTCGGTCAGGTCATCGGCCGGCACGTAGACCGCCTGCACCGAAGTGATGGAGCCGTATTTGGTGGAGGTGATGCGCTCCTGCATCTGGCCCATCTCGGTGGCAAGGGTCGGCTGGTAGCCCACGGCCGAGGGCATACGGCCCAGAAGGGCGGACACCTCGGAGCCGGCCTGGGTGAAACGGAAGATGTTGTCGATGAACAGCAGGATGTCCCTGCGCTCCCCGCTGTCGCGTCCGGCGTCCCTGAAGGACTCGGCCACGGTCAGACCGGAGAGGGCCACCGAGAGACGGGCTCCGGGCGGCTCGTTCATCTGACCGAATATCAGTGTGGCCTGGGACTTGGCGACCTCGTCATAGTCGACCTTGGAGAGGTCCCAGTGCCCCTCTTCCATGCTTTTCTTGAATTCGTCGCCGTAGCGGATGACTCCGGACTCAATCATCTCGCGGAGCAGGTCGTTGCCCTCGCGGGTACGCTCGCCCACGCCGGTGAAGACCGAGAAGCCGTTGTGGCCCTTCGCGATGTTGTTGATAAGCTCCATGATGAGGACGGTCTTGCCCACTCCGGCGCCTCCGAAGAGGCCGATCTTGCCGCCCTTGACGTAGGGCTCGAGCAGGTCGATGACCTTGATGCCGGTGTAGAACACCTCCTGGGAGGTAGCTAAGTCCTCGAACTTGGGCGGCTCGCGGTGGATGGGCAGCTCTCCGGTACGGTCCAGGGGACGCATGCCGTCGATGCTATCGCCCGTCACATTGAGCAGACGGCCCTTGACCTGGTCGCCCACGGGCATGGAGATGGAATGTCCGGAGGCCGTCACCGGCAGATGCCTCTGAAGCCCGTCAGTGGACTCCATGGCTATGGCCCTGACGGTATTCTCCCCTATGTGCTGCTGCACCTCGAGTATCTGTTCCTTACCGTCGGGCCGCGCGGCCGTCATGGCCTCGTGAATGCCCGGCAGCCTGTGGTCTTCCCCGAGTTCCGGGAAGTGTACGTCCACTACCGGGCCTATGATCTGTGAGATATATCCTGTCAACTGCATATTCTAGATTACTATTAAAAACTTGATAAAGTTACTTCAAAAATATCAACAAATATGCCAGCCGCTCTTAATTTCAGTATCCTTTTTTTGGCTTTTTCTGTTCAAAATCAGAATAACACTTTTGTTGAGCACCATATTAATTTTATTAGTATCTTTGCGTGCTTAAATACCAGAACACACTTATCTATGAGCTTCAGATTAAGATTTATTTTGTCAGCAGCCTTAATCATCATACTGGCCGCCGCACCTCTTTCAGCACAAACCGGCACGGACGGAATACACGAGCGTTCTTCGTTCAGCATCACGAAAGATTACACAGACCTTAAAATCAGCCGCTTCAGCGTTATATACCTGGGCACTGACAACATGCTTTACAACTTGATGAACCGAGGAGTATACAACAGTTCTGTATACGATTATTGCATCAATCCCACAGGTGCATCCATCGCAGTCCTTTACAAGAATGCCAAAAACATCATAATAATCTCCAACCGGGAGAAGGATCTCATCCTTAGCAACATCAAAGGAGAGAAGAAAACCGACCCCTTCGACGAGAAAGGACGCAACGGCATCCCCTCGGTAACGGCCCTGGCATATTCGTCAGACGCCAGGGAAATCCTGGCAGCCAATGATTTCGGAGAGATTATCACCTACTCCACCGACGGATACTGGGTATCCTCCGTCATAGAGGCCGGTAAGATCTACGACCATATCGCAGTCAGCCCCAACGGCTATTTCATCGCAGCAGCCCGCGGCAGCGAGATGGACATCTGGGACGTGGACGCATCCGAAATCAAGCGTATCGTCCGCTTCGCAGGCGGCATAAACCATGTTACCTTCTCCCCTGACTCCAGGGAGATAGCCGTCAGCTGCGACACATCCGGACTCCAGATAGTCAATGCTATAGACCATCATAGGACAGAAGTGACCCACGGCATCCAGAATGTCCGCCAGGCATCTTATCATCCCGACGGAAAATACATTGCCTATGCCAAGGTGGATTCCATCATAGTCTACAATCTCATCAACCACAAGCAGGTATACAGCATAACCGAAGCCGCTGGTGCCTCCCTGTGGAATGTCATGGCTCTCAACTTCCACCACAACAACAGCATAACCACCCTGAGCCACAACTCAGGCGACAAGGTGGTATTCTGGGACATGACATCCCTGCCTCCCCTGTACCGTTCCAAACTGAGCGAGGAGGTGGACAAGCTGATGTCCGACTGGATCCGTCAGATGGACGGCGAGTCGATGGAGGAATACCGCATCAGGGTAACCGATGACAACGCAGCCCGCCAGAAAGCCATGCTCCTGGACCAGGCAGCCACCGCGATAGCCACCCAGGTCATCGAGCTCGAGAACCCCTTCATAGCCGAGGAATACGACATGGAGAACCACACCATCGACATCAAGTTCGAACAGCTGGACGCCATCAAGCTGGAAGTGCCTGAGGAGGAGTTCCAGGAAGTGCGCGAGGGTGACCTCTCCTACGAGAACCCTATCTACACCCTGGACGACATGGACGAGTTCCAGCTGGTATACCTGGAAGTGGTCAACCGCACTACGGACAAGACCTACATCTTCGATGAGCGCGACTACATCATCGAGGACATCGAATTCGAGAACGACGACATCGACTTCATCCCCGTGGCCATGCTCCAGACAGTGAATATGGAGATGGAGGCCCTGCAGCAGCAGACCCAGCAGATCATGGAGGAGAAGAAGCAGGAGAACGTCATCACCGACAAGACGGCCATCACCATCGACACCGAGATAGAGAAGGACTACGATTCCGACGGCAACACCATCTACAACTACAACCTGGGCTACCAGTACGACGTGTCCGAGGGCTTCTCATACCAGGAGGACTTCGGCCCGGGCAAGTTCATCGTAACGGAGTCCAATGCGGCCATGACCATGCTCGAGGCCATCCGCACGGCCCTCGCCGGAGACATGAAGAAATACGTGGACCAGGCCAGGACGATAGACATCACCATCACGGGCTCGGCCGACGCCATCCCCGTAGGCCGCATCCTCTATGACGGCAGCTGCGGAGAATACGTGGAGACTCCCTACTACGCCAAGGACGAGCTCTCCAGTATGACCGTAACCGATGAGACCGATATCCGCAACAACGAGCAGCTCGCCTTCATCCGCGCCGCCAGCGTCAAGGTATGGCTCGAGAACAATGTGGAGGAACTGAAGGCCAACAGCGCGAAATGCGTATACAACTACCGCACCGAAGTCAGCGATGTCCGCGGAGGAGAGTTCCGGAGGATCATCGTCCAGATCAAATTCAGGGACGCAATAAAGTAAACAATAAAAACATACAGCATGAGACAATACATGATATCGATAATGTCCGCCCTGCTGCTGGCCGTATCCTCGGCAGGATATTCCCTGAGCGCCCAGAACAGCCAGGAGGTCCTTTCAAGGGCCAACCAGCAGTACGTCCTCTACGAGAGCGCTAAGGGCGACAACAGTGCGGAGATGTACGACCACCTCTACCAGAGCTACACTCTCTACTCCAGCCTGCTCGACGCCTATGCCGATCCTGACGCCATGAGTGCAGCATACAACAGGCTTACTCAGATCTACCCGGCACTGAAGAACGCTGCCATGTTCTTTTCCAACATGAACGATACCCAGATGGCCCACAAATTCGGAATGGCCTACATTCTCCTGCCCAGAAACCAGGCCTTCACCGGAAGCGGCCTCACCCGGGACGAAGTATATCCTCAGATTGTCTACAACACAGGAATCTCGGCATACAAACTCCAGAAGATGGATGACGCCGTCATCTGCTTCAACGAATATCTGGCCACCGGTGAAGCAGACCGTGCAAAGGACTGCATCGTCTTCCTCAACATGATTTACATGTCGCGCCATAACTATGTGGAGCAGGAGAAGATTCTCCAGCGCGCCATCACCGAGTACCCCAACACGATGGATTTCTACTACAACCTGATCAACCTCTACATCTCCACCCAGAACCAGCAGGGTCTCATGGCTACTATCGACAAGGTCCTGGCCGTAGACCCCAATGACGTCAATGTACTTCCCATCAAAGCCCGTATGGAAGAGGCGGCCGGAAATGTGGAGGAGGCCCTGGAACTCTACCGCAGACTGCTCTCGTTCTTCCCCGAAGACCTGGCCATAATGAAAGGGATTGCCAAATGCAGCTTCAAGATAGGCTCCGAGATCAACAACCAGGCCTACGCCGTGGTGGACGAGGCCGAGGGCATGGAACTCCGCCAGAAAGCCTATCCCTACCTTTACGATGCCCGCATCTACTTCGAGAGGATTCTCGAGAAAGAGCCCACCTCAGCCGTTTATATGAAAGGTCTGGAGGAATGCTACAAGTTCATGGATATGACGGCCGAGGCGACTGTCCTGCTGAGCCTTATAGCCGAGGGCGGTTCCTACGCATCATTTGACGAGGAACTGCAGAAATACCGCCAGCTGGCCATGAGTATTGGAGCAGAGGACACCGTCAGCACATCCGCAGTACTGGCAGGAGACCCTCCTCTCCTCACAACCCTCATCACAGGCTTCACTGAGACCAATGCCAACAAGGTAATTGACGCCGGCGAGAGTTTCTCCATAGAAGTGTCAGTCCGCAACAGCGGTCTGGGTGATGCCCACAATGTAAAACTCATGCTCTCAGAGAACAGAGGAATGGACCGCTTTTTCGAGGGCACCAGGGAAATTGACGCCGGTATCATCAAGGCCGGAGAAACTCAGAACTTCACATTCCGCTATACCTTGAGCGAAACCGCCCCCACAGCCGAGGCCAATATCACTGTCTATACCCTGGAGGAAAGCGGCATGGACGCAGACCCTTCCAGTCTTATCGTCAACATTCAGGAGATGGCCCGTCCCCGCCTGCTTATTGCCGACTACCAGTACATGTCAGCAAGAGGCACATCCATCACCCTTGGTGACAGGGGTCAGCTGATCGTCGCCGTGCAGAATGTCGGACGCCTTCCGGCCAAGAACACCAAGATCAGTTTCGAATGTCCGTCCAATATCATCGCCACTGACAACATAGAGATAGCAGTCGATTCTATTCAGCCCGGTGAGGTAGTGCCTCTGACATTCGACTTCCTGGTCAACAAGAGATTTGCACTTGACTCCATTCCCATCGGTGTCAAGATTTCCGAGGGATCCACATTCTCCGTAGTCCAGGACGTATTCAAGGTAAAACTCGGGGAATATCTCTCCACCGCCAACAAGATCGTCATCGAGGGCAAGCTCGACGAGCGTCCGGCCATCAACACCGAATTCTCACTGACTATGGAATCGGAGCTTCTGGAGAACGTTCCAGCAGGTATTACTCATCCCAACAGATACGCCCTCATCATAGAAACGAGGATTACTCAAGAGTGGGTGGAGGCGCAGAGATCAACGTACCTTTTGCATGTAACGACGCCATCGTATTCAAGGAATACTGCGTCCGCACATTCGGCATCCCGGATGAGCACATCAGGTACATCGACAATGCTACAGCCGGCATCATGCGCGAGTCCATCGACTGGCTCGTCAATGTCGGCAAGGCCAATCCGGACTCCGAGATATTCTTCTTCTACTCCGGCCACGGCAGCAACGACGAGGCCTCCCGGGAGCCGTACCTCCTGCCTGTCGACGTATCCGGCAAGTATATCACGCTGGGCATTCCCCTCAACGGCCTTTACGCAAAACTCTCGGCCGTACCATGCCAGGGTGCCTACGTGTTCCTTGACGCATGCTTCAGCGGCGGCTACAAGAGTAAGGATCCCATCGTAGCCCAGAAGGGTGTACGTGTTGCTCCCAAGTACTCAGTCCTCGGCGGCAAGCTGATATGCTTCTCATCCAGTACCGGAGAGCAGACCTCCAGCGTCTACTATGACAAGCGCCAGGGCTATTTCACCTACTACCTGATAAAGACCATACAGGATGCCAAGGGAAACATCTCTCTGGGCGACCTCTACAACAGGACCCGCGAGAAGGTAGAGGCAGCCACCGCCGTCTCCGGCAAGCTGCAGTCTCCTCAGGTACTCGTATCGCCCGACTGGACTGACTGGAACACCAAGGTGCTCAAATAGTAGAATTTTTACTATCTTTGCCGCCCTTATGGGAAAGGCTAAGAGCAAAATAGAAATCCGCAACAAGAAAGCCTCGTTCGAATACGAGTTTCTTGAGAACTATACCGCTGGAATAGTCCTTACCGGCACGGAGATAAAATCCATCCGCTCCGGTAAGGCTTCTTTGGTGGACAGTTGGTGCTATTTCGCAGGCGGTGAGCTCTATGTCAAGAACATGCACATAGCCGAGTACTGGTGGGGTACCTTCAACCGCCACGACCCCAAGCGCGACCGGAAGCTGCTGCTCACCCGCAAGGAGCTCCGCAAGCTCGCCCGCGCCGTCAAGGAAAAGGGCCTGACCATCGTCACCCGCCGCCTCTTCATCTCAGAGACCGGCTACGCCAAACTCGACATCGCCCTCGCCCGAGGCAAAAAGGAATACGACAAGCGCGAGTCCATCAAGGAAAAGGACCTACGCCGCTACTCCCCTGAATAAGAATTACAGGAACTTTGCAACTGAGTGATTGTTGGTGATGTACTTAATCAGGAAAATCTGCTCCCCCTCAACCTCGTAAACATTGTAAAAGACATACCAGCGGGTAGCAGCACTTGACTTAAATACAGAATACAATAATCTCTGCCCGTACTTTTCGAAATAAGCAGGAGCAGGTATCTTCACCTTTAAATGAAGATTATCGCGAATATCGTCAAGGAGATCCTCGACATAACAGAATGCACTGTCTTTAAAGCCAAAATATCCTCTTTCATACAGGACATCCACCAGTGCATTAAAATAACTTAAAACTTCCGGGGCAAAAATCACACTCATTGCTGCTTCCTTTCATAAAGTTCCTCCACATGCCTCAACGCTCTTTCCTTGAACTCGTCGAAAGAAAGTGCCCGCGCATATTCTGCATCAGGCTCCATAAGATACTCTCTGCTGACCAGAACATCCTCTTCAGACACCGGGACAATTCTGTAGCTTCTGTTTTTTCCTCTGTGTATCAACAACTCCTGTCCGGCATCCACCATATCCAGATAATTTTTCTGATTGGCCCTGAACTCTCTTGATGAAACTACTAACATAATGCTTATCTTTGTGTACCATTTCTGCACACAAAGATAAGCATTCTCTGAAATATTCTTATACCAGACGGCTTATTTCGTTCGGGTGACGGTGTGGAGCACCTTGCCGTCCTTGTCGAGCATGTGCAGGCAGAGGGAGTCGGCGGAGACGGTCACGAGGGACCAGCCGGACTCGGGGCTGCAGAAGACGGTGCCCTCGATGGGCTCGACTTCGCGGCTCAGGGAACCGGAGGTATTGACGATGTAGTCGATGTCACTGCCGTCCTTGCGGATGTGCTGGAAGGTGTGCAGGTGACCGCAAACGTACATGTCCACGTTGTCATGCTTGAGAAGCACGGTGTTCACGCGGTCCTGCATGTTGGTGCGCTCGATCTCATCCTTGTCAGTGAAAGCGTATATGGGATGGTGTCCCACTACGATTACCCAGTCCTCGTCGGCCTCGGACAGAGTCCTGTCCAGCCATGCGAGCTGCTTGCGGTAGTCCGACTTGGAGGCATCTGCGTACTTGTCGGTCTCCTCACGGTACTTGTCGATGATGGGTGTGGTGTCCAGCATTACGATACGCACCTCAACCCCGTCCTCCTCCTTGACGAAAGTGTAATAGCGGGAAGGCATGTTCCAGCGGGCGCTGACCTGGCTGTAGTCGATGCAGGCCTGGGTATTGCTGCGGTACTCGTGGTTGCCGCAGATGGCATACCAGGGCATCATCAGGTCGGGATGGGAATAGATGAGCTCGTAGTTGGTCATCCACAGAGGGTCGCTGACACTCTGCACGCCCTCAAAATGGTGAACGTCTCCGGCCGCTACCACGAACTCTATGTCAATGGTCTCGGCCATCCTGCCCATAGTCTCCGCTATCGGCTTCTGGTCATAATAGCCGTTGCGGCCCAGATCGTTGGCTATGTAAAAGTTGAGCGGCTGCTCCATGGCCTTCCATTCCTGAGAGCGGTCCTCCTCCGTAGAAGAGGACACACCCGTGGAAGTGTTGCAGGACACTGCTGTCAGGGACAATACCGCAACGGCGGTAAGGGTCAGAAAATTGATTCTTTTCATAAAGCTGTCTTTGTTTTATTGATTCTACCTGTGCTGATTATTCACCGAATGCTCCGAACCATGCGCCGATGACGGGGGAGGTGTAGGTCTGACCGTTCACCTCGAGGCCGGATGTTCCGAAGTAAGGCTGGCGGTCACCGGCCGTGTAGGTCTTGGAAGCATCGAGGGCCGGAGAGCCGGAGGTAAGATGGAAGTCCCAGCTGTCATTGAAGGCATAGCTTGCAGGATCCATATTGAGGTCGAAGTTGACAAACTTGGGATCGAGAGAAGCGGCTTCCTCGGCAGTCTTAGCCATCACGCTGTGCACATCCACCTTCTCCGTATCATACCACTCATGGTTGAAGGCATAGCCCTCGTAAGGGAACTTCACACCGGAGTAGAGCAGCATCTCGCCGTCATCCTCATACTGGCCTTCGTAAAATATCGAGCTCTGTACTGTTCCTGAAGCGTAGTAGTTATAGTCTATCATGGAATGCTCGCCGTCGTAGCAGTCCTCGGAACCGGGCTCATCCCATGCAGGTGTGGTGGCGCGGAACTTACAGTTCACGAGCAGGTTGTTGAACACGCCCGCGTCGGCATTCTCCTCTACATAGATTCCGCCGCCCTTCTCTCCGTCACGTCTCCAGCCGGAACCGATGATGGTGTTGTTGTAGGCCTGAATCTTAGCCTGGTGACGTACCTCGCTCTGGTCGGAGCTGGAGAGTTTCAGACCGTTGGTATTGGCGCTGAACATGATGTTGCGGGTCACGTCCACGGTGCAGCCGGACTTCACGTTGACTGCCTCCGCTCCGTCGTATCCTATGGCGCTGAAGATGTTGCCGGCGATGATGGCATTGCCGCCCATCATGTAGATGGCGTCTGACCAGCCGTTGCGCAGGATGGAGTTGGTGATGACGTAGCGGCCGTCCACATTGTTGGTGGTGATATGGGGATAGGCGTCGTCACCGGCGGTGTAGTAACCGTTCTCGGCTGCGGGCGAGCCCTCGATTACCTGGCCGCCGCAGTACTCTATGATGGTGTGGTCGATAAGCATCTCCTCACAGGTGGCACCGGCAACGATACCGCCCCAAAGACCTGCAAATGTATTGTCGGCCGTTCTGAGGCTCTCGTCCACGGTCAGGCGTACAGGGTTCTCGGCTGTTCCGAGACAATACAGGTTGCCGTCTACGGAAAACTCGATGGCAGTATGGTTCACACCTACTCCTGCATCACTGAAGATGACGGTCACACCCTCCTCGATGGTGAGGCTCTCACCTTCGGGAACTACAATGTGGCCGTCTACATAGACTGTAGAACCGGCTTCCCAGACACCGGATACTTCTCCTGCGGCCTCTACGGGCTCTACAGGCTCCTTCTGGTCAGGATCTTTCTCGCAGGAAGCGAGGGAAAATACCATTGCAGCTGCTGCAATGACAAAAATTGCTTTTGTTTTCATGTTGATAAATTATTTGTTGATTGTTCTCTATTTCTCTTTGAATGAATACCTCAGTCCTATCATCAGGGACTGCCCGTGCCACTCCCTGCGCTCGATGACCCCTCCGCGGTAGCGCTCATAGTCCTTGAGATTCTCCGTACGGGGATTGTCGATGATGTAGCGGAGGACGGGAGTATCCAGCAGGTTGTTGGCCTTCGCGTAGACGGTTATTCCACATTTGAAACTCTTCTCTACCGATGCATCGAGCTGGACATAGCCGGCTTCCCAGATGTCATTGTCCACCCAGTTGGATATCTCGCTCAGCCTGCGGCCGGTGTAGCTGCCGGAGACCTGGGCCTCCACCCCTGCCTTGGCGAACTTGAAGAGGAGCGACAGATTGGCCACGTGGGCAGCCTGACCGTACAGGGGACGGGTCTGCTCAACCGTCACTACCTCCGTCCCGTCCATCTTTCTCTTGGTGGTGGTTATAGAGGAGTGGGTATAGGTGTAGTTGGCCTTGATTCCGAACCAGTTGAAATATTTCATGAGGTCCACCTCCACTCCCGCGTTCGTGGCGTTGCCGAAGTTCATGGGGGTCAGATAGGTGGCCTGACCCTCGGAGATAAGGCCGTACTCTATCGGGTTGTAGAGTTTCTTCCAGAAGAGGCCGACCATCACCTGCTCGGAGGACTTGGGGAAGAACTCGTAGCGCAGGTCCACATTGTCGGCCGTCGTGTGCTTCAGGTCGGGATTACCCTGCTCGTCGTAATCCTCGTTCAGGATGGTGTAGGGCACTATCTCGAAGAATCCGGGACGGTTGATCGAGCGGCCGTAGGAGAGGCGCAGGAAGGCGTTCCGGTGCACGTTGTACTTGAGGTGTACGCTCGGCAGCAGGTCGGTGTAGACCTGGTGGCCCTCGCCGTCAGTCTGTCTCGGGAAGACCAGCGTATAGCCCTGGTCGGTATGCTCCACGCGGAGACCGGCGATGACCTCGAGACGGTCCCAGTCGTAGGTACCCATAAGGTAGGCGGCTCCTATCCTCTCGAAGGCGTCGTAGTTGAGAGGGTCGCCCACATTGCCGTAGCGGCGGGGCTTGAGCAGCAGCTCGTCGAAGTTGGTCCAGTCCTCCCCGTATATCTGGAGGTCATATATACCCGTAGGGGAGTCAAATGTATACTCGTTGAAGAGGCTGCTGCGGACCTTGTCCCGGTACATGCCTCCTGCCTGGAGATTCAGGGACGAGCTGTTGGCAAAATCGAAGCGGTACGAGAGGTTGATGTATCCGGCGATGTCCCGGTCGCTGTTGTGCTCCCAGCGGCGGTCGGCCGAGTCCGTGTTGTAGAGATGGTCTCCGTTGATATAGATCCTGGCGTTGTCAGGGGTGGTGCTGTAGGCTTTCGAGAATACTCCGGACCAGTCCAGTTTGAGGCGGTCGGCCTGGAGGAAGGAGTGTTCGCCCTTGAGGGTGGTGTTGAATATGTACTGATGGTTCCATTTCATCCTCACCGTCCTCTCCTGGTCATTGGCTCCGTCGCGGACCTCACTTTCCTTCATGTCCATATAGCCGGCGTAGAGCATCACCTTGTGCCGGTTGGAGAAGCGGTAGTCGAGCTTGGCATGGGCGCCCATACGGTTCTGCTCGTCCGAGTAGTTCCTGTTCTCGGTGCCCTTTCCGGCCGAACCCGGAATGTAGTAGAGGGAGCTGTTCTTGCCCCTGAACAGGTTCTGATAGCTGAAGGCCGCCATAACGCCGAGCCGTCCGTTGAAGAAGCGGTCACCGTAGGAGAATCCGCCTACTATGTCGGGACGGGGGCGGCTCCAGCGCATACGGAGGTTTTCCATAGTAAAATCATCGGCGGACACCGAGTAGTTCTCATCGTGAAGCTCAGGGCGGCCCATCCGCTCGTTAGGCGAGAGTTTCTGTATCGCCCTGTGGTTGAAAGACTGGAAGTCGCGTTCGAGGAAGAGGGCGCTGTAGCCGGTGGAGAGATTGGCGGTTATCTCCATTTTCTCGGGAGCGTCCTTCATCACGAGATTGACCGCACCGCCGATACCGTCACCTTCCATATTGGCGGTAAGGGACTTGGTGACTTCTATGCGGTCCAACATCTCGGAGGGGAAGATATCCAGGGGAACGAAACGGTTCTTGTTGTCAGGGCTGGGGATCTTCACTCCGTTGACCAGAGTGTAGTTGTAGCGCTTGTCCATGCCGCGGAGGATGGCGTACTGTCCCTCACCGCTGCTGTTGCGCTCCACGGTCACTCCCGACATTCTCCTTATCACGTTCGCCACCGTAATGTCGGGAGAAAGTTCCATGGCCTTTGCACTCATTACATTAACAACATTAACTGAATTTTTCTCTATATTCCTGGCAGCCACCTCGGACCGTCCTCGGCCGGTAGCCGTGACCACCGCAGCCTCCAGCATCACGATATCCGGTTCCATGGAGATCCGTAGTTCCTCCACCGGGATACTGAACTCGACCTCGAGATCCTTGTAACCGATAAGATTGCACACCAGTATACCGGAAGGTGCCTGCGTATCTATCGAGAAACTGCCGTCCAGACCGGTCACCGCCCAGCGGTCAACCGAGCCTTTAAGCAACACCGTAACTCCTATGATTTCTTCTCCCGTGGAAGCGTCCACGACCTTTCCCTTGATTATAGGCCCGGCCATCAGGACGGAAGACTGCAACAGAACTGCGATTGTCAGCAGAAATACCTTTGTGTTCATACCTTTTGTTTTCGGCCGCAAAGGTATCCCGGGGCTGTTTCATCAACGTTACATCCGGTATGTATTGTTGTTAAGTTGCCGTTACGTTCCGGTTACACTGCGCAAAAAAATCCCGGCCGTCCGCAGGGGATGACCGGGATTCAAGATTCCTTTAATATAACACCACTACTTCATCAGGGACTCGGTAGCAGCCTTGAGCTGTGCGTCGAAGCCGTTGATGACGTCAGCGGGATCGTTGTAGATGAGGATGTCGGGCTGGAGCTCGACATTCTCCATGTACTCCTCGTTCTCGATGTCCCAGCAGCCTACCTGAGGAATACCGAAGACGATGGACGGGTCTATCTGGCTCTCCCACCATACGGCTGTCATGGTGCCGGGAACGGGTGCTCCGACGAGTTTGCCGATGCCAAGGTGCTTGTATACCCAAGGAGTTCCGTGGGCGTTACTGTAGTTGTCCTCGCAAACGAGCATGCAGGAAGGTTTGAGCCACTTGTTGAACGGGTCGCTTCCGATATACTGTCCGCGGGGTCTGAACTGCTGGTACTCCTTGCCGGAGAGCAGGGTCACCACATCGTCGTGCAGCCATCCGCCGCCATTGTGACGGGTATCCACCACTACGGCGTCTTTCTGACGCAGACGGCCCAGCAGCTCGCTGTACAGAGTACGGAAGCTGGGGCTGTCCATGCCCTCGATGTGCACATAGCCGATCTTTCCGCCCGAGATAGAATCCACGATAGCCCTGTTGCGTTCTACCCAGCGCTGGTAGAGTATTCCGCTCTCCGAGCGCAGTGCCTTGATTGTCACGTCATAGCGTTCCCCGCTCTGAGGGTCGTAGATGGACAGGCGCACGTTCTTGCCGCCCTTGCCCTCCAGCAGAGGGAAATAATCCTGACCGGCCAGGACAGCCTCGCCGTCAATCTTCTCGATGATGCAGCCTGGCTTTACGTCGGACTCCACGAGGGTCAGAGGGCTGCGCTTGATGATTTCCTTGATCTTCAGACCGTCTCCGGTGTAGGTGTCATCGTAGAATACTCCGAGGTAAGCCGTGGGATAAGCCGCTCCGGAAGCATAGTAGCGGGCACCTGTGTGCGAGCCGTTGAGCTCACCGAGCATCTCGCCCAGCATCTCAGCGAAGTCGAAGTTGTTGGTGATGTAGGGCAGGAACTTCTCGTATGTGGCCTTGTAGCCCTCCCAGTCGATTCCGTGGATATTAGGATCGTAGAATTTCTCCTGAACCTGTCTCCAGGCATGGTCGAACATATAGGCACGCTCGGCATAAGGCTTGTACTCGAAGATACCCTCCATCTCGATAGGAGTAATCTGGCCGGAGGCCACGTCTATCTTCTTGATCATACCGGTGTTCATGAAGATGCTCGAGCCGTCGTCCGAGAGAATCAGCGAGCCGTAGCCCACGCCCTTGGACAGAATCTTGGTCTCGTCCTCCTTCAGGTCATGTACCCAGAGGTCCATGCCGCCCTCGAACGAAGTGATGTAGTAGAGTTTCTTACCGTCCTTGCTGAGCACTGCATCTCCGAGGTTCGAAGAGTTGACAGTCAGGCGCATAACACGGTACTCGGCATTCTCCAGATCCAGTTTGAGAGGCTCGGCGGCATCCTCGTCCTTTTCGGACTCAGCGTCTTTCTTGCTCTTCCTGGAAGCCTTCTTGTCCTTCGCAGACTTCTCAGCCTCAGCCTTTTCCTCCTCAAGAGCCGCCTTCTCCTCCTCATAGAGAGCCAGCTCCTCCTCGCTCATACGGAACTTCTCGTATGCCTCGAGGTCGAAGAACATAATGTACACGTCCATCTCCGCACCCCAGCTGCCGTGGCTGCGGTAACCGGCGCGGTCGCTGAACCAGATCATGGCCTTGCCGTCCAGTACCCACTTGGCATTGGAGTCAGTGTAGCCGCTCTTGGTCAGGTCGTACATCTCGCCGTTTCCGGATGCGTTGATCAGGGCCACGTCCTTGTTGTTCCATCCGCCGATGAAGATACAGTTGGACAGAATCCACTTGCCGTCGGGAGACCACTGATACCACTGGTCTCCGTCAGAGTAGGAATACTCGTACTTGCCGTCCATCACGGTGCGCACTTCCTTGGTGTCCAGATTGATGACACGGATAGCCGTCCTGTTCTCGAGGAAGGCTATCTCCTTGCCGTCAGGACTGTACAGAGGCTGGAAGGATACCTGGTCGGAGTTGGTCACCCTCTCCTCCTTGATCTCGGTGGCATAGGGGAAGAGCTTCTCGTCCTCATTGACGATGGAGGCCATGTAGACCTGCCACAGACCGTCGCGCTCGGAAGAGTAGATCAGCGAGCGTCCGTCGGGAGCGAAGTCGAGGTTACGCTCCTGCTCGGCGGTATTGGTGATGCGTTTGGTGGTCTTATAGTCGGTCATGGTCACATACACATCGCCCCTGTAGATGAAGGCCACCTGCTTGCCGTCCTTGCTGACAGCGATATCCTGGGCGTAGCTTACAGGCTGCTTGATCAGGTCGCGGTCCTGCTTGTCGGCGATAATCTCCACGGCCACTTTCTGAGGCTCGGCACCGTCCTTCACGGTGTAGATCTCACCGTCATAGCCGAAGCACATGGTGCCGTTCTGAGCGATGGTGAGGAAACGCACGGGATTGCCCTTGAAGTGGGTAATCTGCTCGTCGGCGCCTCCCTCAAATGAGTGTTTCCATACATTGAAGGTGCCGTCCTGCTCGCTGAGCCAGTAGAACGACTTGCCGTCCGGAGCGTAGACAGGGTTGCGGTCCTCGCCGTCGAAGTCGGTTATCTTGGTGAACTCGCCGCCCTTGACATTGTTACCCTCGAAGGTGCAGCTCCAGATGTCGCGGGTGATGGAAGAGGTGTGGTGCTTGCGCCACTCGTCCTCGTAGCCCTTCTTGTCGTTGTACAGCAGAGTCTTGCCGTCGGGGCTGAAGGAGATGCTCTCGAGAGGAAGGGTGGAGAACATCACCGGACGTCCGCCTTCGGTGCTGACAGCGTAGATCTGGTAAAATGTCGAAGAAGGGAACTGCATGCTCTCGGCCGAGGGCTGGATGTATGCAGAGTAGAGGATGGTGGAGTCATCCTTGAAGACAATGGGGAACTCGTTGGCGGAATGGGTGGTCAGGCGTACCGGCTCTCCACCGTCCTTGGAGACAATGAAGACATCGGCGCTGCCCATCCTGTAGGAGGCAAATGCGATGCGGCTGCCGTCGGGGCTCCACACGGGGTTCGAGTCGTATGCGGAGTTGGACGTGATCTGACGGGCCTGGCCGCCGCTCACCGGCACTGTGAATATATCGCCCTTGTAGGCAAATGCAATGGTGCTGCCGTCCGGAGAGATCGCGCTGCGCCTCATCCAGAGGGGGCCTTCGGAAGGCTCCTGAGCCAGGGCTGTCATGGTTGAGGCTGACAGCAGCATGGCGGCACCCAGAATGGTTCTGAAAATCCGTTTCATATATTAAAAATTAAAGCTACTTACATACCATAATGTTGAGTATCATCTCATCGGTCACCTGCATGCCCTTGGAACCTATTGTTCCCAAGTTGCGGATGGATTTCTCCACATCGTCCTCGATGATGCCGTCATTGCCGGTCACGCAGTGGTTGTCCAGTGCAAGGACAGCCGACTGCACTGCTGAGGAGACGCCGGAGGCCACCTTGAGGGCACAGCCCACCTTGGCTCCGTCGCATACCATGCCGGTGATGTTGCCGATCATGTTCTTGATGGCGCTGCATACCTGCTCGAAGCTGCCGCCGCTGAGCCATACGATGCCGCAGGCAGAGCCTGTGGAGGCCACCACGCAGCCGCAGAGGGCGGAGAGCTTGCCGAGATACCCCTTGATGTGGATGGCCGTCAGATGGCTGAGGGTCAGGGCGCGGATGAGCTGCTCCTCGGAGGAGCCGAACTGCTCGGCCGCGGCCACCACCGGCATTGTCACGGTAATGCCCTGATTGCCGGAGCCGGAGTTGCTCATGGCGGGGAGGGTGCATCCGGCCATACGGGCGTCCGAAGCCGCTGCGGTCATGGCCATGCAGTGGGTCAGGAGGCCCTTGCCGAAGACGTTGCGGTGAATATTGTCCTGGATGGTGCGTCCGACCTGGAGTCCGTAGGGACGGGCCAGCCCCTCCTCTGCGAGGGCCCGGTTCATCCTGGCGGCGTCCAGCAGGAAGGCGATGTCCTCCAGACGGGCCTCCTTAGTGGCGAAGTCGAAGATCTTCAGCATATCCAGATGATAGTCGAGAGTGGTCTTGTGCGATGCAGCCTCCTGTCCGGGTGCTGCGGCAGCCTCTCCCGCCGCCGAGGACATATTGTCCAGAAGGACCTCGGAGTCCTTGGACACGAAGACTATCGCATCGTGGTCATCCTGGATGATGGCCTTCGAACGGTGCTCAGGTGCCTCCACGGGTCCGTAGAGACATTCGGCGTCGATGTAGAGTTTCTTGGGCGTATTGGCCAGGGATATCTTGACCCGGCCCTCGGAGGCGTAGGCCTTGGCCTTCTCCACATCGGCGGGGGTCAGATCCTTGAGCACCTCCAGACCGTAGTCCGGGTTGCCGCACTCCATGGCCAGGGCCACGGCGATGTTGAGACCCACCATGCCGGTGCCGGGAATGCCGACGCCCATGGCGTTCTTGAGGATGTTGGCGCTCACCTGCACGCGGATCTGCGAAGGACGCAGGGGTCTGTGCAGCGAACATGCCTTTGCTACGGCCAGTGCTACCGCGATGGGTTCGGTGCAGCCCAGAGCGGGCTTCACCTCGCGGTGCAGAAGCTCGAGTATGTCAGAATAAGTCCGGTTATCCATAATCCAGTCGGTTTATCTGTTTTCAGCTAAATATTTCTCGGCGTCCATGGCGGCGCGGCAGCCCGAGGCGGCCGCATTGATGGCCTGACGGTAGGTCGGGTCCTGTACGTCTCCTGCGGCGAAGATACCGGGACGGGAAGTACGGGTGCTCTTGCCCTCGGTGAGGATGTAGCCCTCCTCATTGGTGTCTATCCACTCCTTGAACACGTCGGAGTTGGGATGATGGCCGATGGCCAGGAAGAAGCCGTCGATGTCTATCTTGCGCTCCACACCGTCGTTGCGGCGCAGCAGGGCTCCGGTCACGCCCATCTCGTTGCCCAGGATCTCCCTGGTCTGATGCTCCCAGAGCACCTCGATGTTGGGGGTGTTGAAGACTCTCTCCTGCATGGCCTTGGAGGCGCGGAAGACGTTGCGGCGCACGATCATGTAGACCTTGCGGCAGAGCGATGCCAGATATGTGGCCTCCTCGCAGGCAGTGTCGCCCCCTCCGACTACCGCCACATCCTTGCCGCGGTAGAAGAAGCCGTCGCAGGTGGCGCAGGCCGAAACGCCCTGGCCCTTGAATTTTTCCTCGGACTCCAGGCCGAGATAGCGGGCGGTGGCGCCTGTGGCTATGATGACTGCATCGGCCTCAACCCATTTTTCATCGTCGATCTGAGCCCTGAAGGGTCTTTGGGAGAAGTCGGCCTTGGTCACGATGCCGAAACGGATGTCGGCCCCGAACCTTTCAGCCTGGGCGCGGAAGTCGTCCATCATCTGCTGGCCCTGGACTCCCTGGGGATAGCCGGGAAAATTCTCCACCTCCGTGGTCTGGGTCAGCTGGCCGCCGGGCTGGATGCCCTCGTAGACCACTGCCTTGATGTTGGCGCGGCATGCGTAGATAGCCGCAGTATAACCGGCAGGACCGCTGCCGATAATCAGTAACTGTATTCTTTCGTTTGCCATAATATTGTGATTTATTGATTCTTCGAATTGGTATGAACGTGAGTCAGAGGAACCTTCTCTTTCGGCTTCCTGGGCTGCTGCGGTGCAGGATGCTGCCCGCCTTGACGAAGCGCCTCCTCCGGGACATGGATTGCGGCCGGCCCGGCTTTAGTAAAGCTCCACACGAGAAGCAGGATACCGGCGATGATGAACGGCACGCTCAGCCACTGGCCCATATTGAGGGTCATGCCCTGCTCGAAGGCCACCTGGTCCTCCTTGATGAATTCTATCAGGAACCTCATGCCGAAGAGCACTATCAGGAAGATGCCGAAGATGGTGCCGGTGCGCAGCCTGTCCAGCCTGGTACGGTACAGCCACAGCAGCACCAGGCCCAGGATGCAGTAGCTCAGGGCCTCGTAGAGCTGGGTAGGATGATGGGGCAGGCCGTCCCCCACAGGGTCGCGCAGGAAGATGAAGCCCCAGGGCAGGTCAGTCTGCACTCCGTAGATCTCGGAGTTCATCAGGTTGCCCAGGCGGATCATCATGCCCGCGAAGCAGATGGGTATCACGAGACGGTCGATGAGCTGGATGTAGCCGAAGCCGTACTTCCTGCCGTACTTGTGCACGTACCACCAGATGGCCAGCAGCACTCCTATCGCCCCGCCGTGCGAGGCCAGGCCGCCCTCCCAGGTCATCAGGATCTTCCAGGGATGGGACAGATAGTAGACCGGATCATAGAACAGGCAGTGGCCCAGACGGGCTCCCACCAGCGTTCCTATAAACAACGCAAACAGAAGGGCATCCAGTGTCTCCACCGGTATGCCCTCCCGTTTGTAGAATGACCGCATGATATAATATCCCACGGGAAAAAGTCCTGCCACGAAAAGCACGCTGTACCACCTCAGGTGGAAGTTGCCTATGGCGAATATGTCAGGGCTGACATTCCATGTAATCGCAAGAAGATCAAGCATATAGTCTTATTTAGTCCGTTATTGTACCCTAATATCCTAGCAAATTTAATGATAAATAGCCAAAGTCCTGCATTTTTTTGCAACCGATGCGGAGCCGTGCCAGGAACATTATTTGCCGAAAAGCATTTCCGGAGTCACGAGCGCAATCTCGTTTACAGCATAACCGTCTCTCTCGTAGAACACGGCAACCTCTCCGGAAGGCAGGACGGCGATGTCCGAATAGCCCGCATCACCCTCCACGACCGTCAGGCCGGAGCTCCAGGTAAGGCCTCCGTCCAGGCTGTAGCGGAGGGTCAGATTACGGCGCTGCTCCGGATCGGCGGCATTGACGAAGAGCAGGCAGCCGTCCTCACCATAGTAGGGATAATGGACAATAGCCCCGTTGCAGCCGGGATCCGGCAGGTCCGGACGAGGACTGGAGGTCCAGGTACGGCCCTTGTCCTCCGAGATATGGATCCAGCGCATGCCGCCCTCATTGACCCGGCTGTTGACCATCCACCGGCCGTCCGGAAGTTCAATGACCTTCGACTCGTCCGCAGGTACAATGGCAGCCGGCAGCAGATGCCACGTCCGCCCTCCGTCGGTGCTCTCTATCAGATGCAGGCCCTTCTGAAGGTTGACCATCGTATGCAGGAGGCGTCCGTCGCGGGTCGCCGTCCCCTGGCCGGAAGTGAGGAACTTGAAATCCTCCCGCCACTCCTCCGGAGCCACCTGGGATGTGATATCCTCGGGCTCCGACCAGGTCTGGCCGTTGTCGGTACTGCGCATGACGTGGAAGAAATAGACGTCCTTTGCCCGGTCGTGGTCCATGAAATTATAGAAGAGGAATACTGTGCCGCTGACCGTATCGGTAATCAGCGAAGGATCAGAGGCCGACTGTCCGTCGGGGAAATCCGCGACCTTCCGTATAGGGCTCCAGGTCCGTCCGCCGTCCGTGCTGCGGCGCATGACGATGTTGATGTCCCGGCTCCATTTGAGGTCTCCGCAGGAAGGCACCCGCTCGTCTATCGCCGCTATCAGACTGCCGTCCGGGGCTGTGGTTATGGCCGGAATGCGGTAGCAGGACACCGCCCTGGTCGTGTCGTTTCTGTCCACTGCAAAGAGCACCTGCCGGAAGATTCCATCGTCCTGGGCCGCTGCGGCCAGGACCTGCATCGCGGCGAAGAGGGCCGCCGCCGTTGTTTTGCATTTTCCCATATTGTCCTGAATCAGCGTTCGAGACGGGTATAGACGCTAAGGGGCAGGATACGGCCGAAGTCGTCCTGCAGGACCAGCTCCCCGGAAGTGCGGCGGCCGGCCGGACCGAAGGCGCAGGCCACGAGGGTATCCGCAAGCATGGCCGAGTAACCGTTGGAATAGAGGTTCAGCACCAGGAAGCTGTTCATCGGAGCGAGAATCTGAGCGCAGCCCTTGAGGATGTCGTTCAGGCACTCGTCCAGTTTCCAGCGCTCCCCGTCCGGGCCGCGGCCGTAGGCAGGAGGGTCGAGGATGATGCCGTCGAAACAGGCTCCGCGGCGGACCTGACGGATGACGTACTTGAGGGCGTCGTCGATGGTCCAGCGGATGCCGTCGAGGGAGGATATCTCCATATTGTGCCGGGCCCAGGTGACCACCTGGCGGACTGAGTCGAGGTGGGTGACATCGGCGCCGGCGGCCTTTGCGGCCAGGGATGCGGCACCGGTGTAGGCGAAGAGGTTGAGTACCCGCGGAGGCTGGGCAACACCTCTCTTTATATTGTTGGCACGCAGACGGGCCACCTGCCGGTAGATGAAATCCCAGTTCGGGGCCTGCTCAGGGAAGACGCCCACGTGTTTGAAGGCCGTGAGACCCAGGCGCAGGTGCAGGCCCGCGCCGCCGCACTCCGCGAGGATTTCCGCGGCTGACGGCAGTCTGTAAGTGATGTTCCACTGCTCCTGCATCCGCCCGAGCATGGTCCACACCCCGCTGTCCTCCTTCCCCGCCTTGGAGAAGCCAGCCCCGGGAGTAAACGCCGTCTGCGCCCTCCTCTTCCACTCCCCTTCGGGCAGCGCCTTGTCCCACAGCGCCTTCGGCTCAGGCCTGATCATCGTATAACGTCCGAAACGCTCCAGCTTCTCGAATCCGCCGGAGTCTATCAGCTGGTAATCGCCCCAGCTCTCAGATGGTCTTTCTATATTCATGCGCCAAAGATACGCAAATTTTTCACTGACTGATTTTACTTCCGCCCTCCCCACAAGTCTATTTAGCAGTCCAGCGCATATCCCGAAAGGAGCTGACCCTCGTATAGGCAACCCACGGTCCGGGACAGAAACCTGCTTACGCACCGGGCAAGAGACACTGAGACGCTAAAGCACATCTTCCACTACGTAAACACATCAGCCTCTATAAGAAAAACAGCAGCGTTACCTATTCGTGCAGCCCTACGCCTGCCTTCCCTTTTCTGCCAGAGGCTGATTTTTGTCCGAGGCCGCACGCCATAATTTTACAATCATCTAACAATCAACACCATACAGAAGCGCCTCGTGCTTTTGTCCATTTTAAAACCGAACGCTTCCACAGCACTTCGTCCTACCACACTGACTTGCAAGATGTTCCGGAGGCACCCCGTGCGGACTATTCTTTTTCGTTCTTAAGTATGGCCACGAACTGTCAGGCACAGACACGCACGGAAGCCCGGAGGAAGCAGATTCCGCGATTCGCTGACGTTGCGACAAATCCACTCTTTACTCCTTCGGAAGGAGTAGCGGAAAGATAAATTTGCAAGGTATGAGGATCAATCATCACCGTCTCATAGCCGTAGTAAAATTCACGATAAAAACTGTTTTCATCCGGTTCATCGGCACACACGCTGAATATGACCGGATAGACGCAAAAAACGTATAGCGATGACACATATCAAAAGCGAGACAGCCTACAAGGCTGCGATGGACAGGATCGAGGAACTTCTCGGAGTAAGCACATCCAGAGTCAGCGACTACCTCAACGGACGCTGCGAGCCGACACTGAAAGTCGCCCGTGAAATCAGCCGCAAGCTCAACATAGATGGATGCGGATATCGTCCTCGGAGTATAAATCCTTGCCGCGCCTTCGCAGACTCCATTTCACTCGTCACCCGAGAAAAATACCCCTTCACAGTCTGTAATTGAGCCACAAGCAAAAACAGACACCTCCGGTACCTCAGACACCTCCGGCACCTTACCTCACGACACACGGAAGAGATGCTTATTTTCCGCAAGGTTATTCCGGAGATTTTTGTAATTTTGCAGCCGGACTAATTCTAGGAATTATGCAGAACATAGACTCTTATGACTTTAATGGCAAGAAGGCCATTGTGAGAGTGGATTTCAACGTTCCGCTCGACGCCAACTTCAACATCACTGACGACACCCGTATCCGCGCCGCGATTCCCACCCTGAAGAAGGTACTGGCTGGCGGAGGTGCTCTTATCATAATGTCCCATCTCGGGAAGCCGAAGGGACCTGCTGAAAAATTTTCCCTCAAGCACATCATCGGCCGCATCGAGGAGCTGCTCGGCACCAAGGTGCAGTTCGCTCCCGACTGCATGAAGGCAGATGAGCAGGCCGCTGCCCTCAAGCCCGGCGAAGTGCTCCTGCTCGAGAACCTCCGCTTCTACGCAGAGGAGGAGGGCAAGCCCCGCGGACTGGCCGAGGACGCCACCGAAGAGGAGAAGAAAGCCGCCAAGGCTGCCGTAAAGGAGAGCCAGAAGAAGTTCACCGAGCACTTAGCCTCGTACGCTGACTGCTACATCAACGACGCATTCGGCACGGCTCACCGCGCTCACGCCTCCACAGCCCTCATCGCCAAGTATTTCCCCAACGACAAGATGTTCGGCTACGTGATGGAAGGCGAGATCAAGGCCATCGACAAGGTACTGGGCAATCCCCAGCGTCCCCTGACCGTCATCCTCGGCGGTGCCAAGGTATCCTCCAAGCTCGGCGTCATCGAGCACCTGCTCGACCTGGCCGACAACATGATCATCGGCGGCGGCATGGTCTACACCTTCATGAAGGCCCAGGGCGGCACCATCGGAACCTCCCTCGTGGAGGACGACCAGCTCCAGACAGCCCTCGACACCCTGGCCAAGGCCAAGGAGAAAGGCGTCAAGCTGTATTTCTCCACAGAGGTTGTGGCTGCCGACGCCTTCGACAACAATGCGCACACCCAGATCTGCCCTTCGAACGCCATTCCCGACGGATGGATGGGCATGGACGCCTCACCCAAGGCAGTTGCCGAATGGAAAGAGGTCCTGCTGAACTCCAAGACCATACTCTGGAACGGCCCCGTAGGCGTATTCGAAATGCCCAACTTCGCCCACGGCACCAACACCATTGCAGGGATTCTCGCTGAGGCTACGGCAAAAGGAGCGTTCACCCTCGTAGGCGGCGGCGACTCAGTGGCTGCAGTCACCCAGATGGGCTATGCAGACAAGGTAAGCTACGTGTCCACCGGCGGCGGTGCGATGCTGGAGTTCCTGGAGGGAAAGGAGCTGCCCGGCATCAAGGCAATTAGAGAATAACGGCGGTCAGAACCATTCTGACACACCTCAACAACAGTATGAGGCCGTGACTGGAGATACATGGAAATCCTTTGGTCACAGCCTCATTTTTGAAACAGACAGACGATGAAAGAGCAACTGGAAAGCCTCAACTCCATTTCGATCAACTTCGGGGAGAACGGCATGATGATAGTCAACATCCTGCTGGCTTTCATAATGTTCGGTGTGGCCCTCGGAATAAAGACGGAAACATTCAAAAACGTATTCCGCCATCCCAGGTCCATCATCACCGGCATTCTCCTGCAGTGGGTCGGACTGCCTGCAGTGACATTCCTTATCTGCCTGGCCCTGAACCATTGGATCACCCCGATGGTGGCTCTCGGCATGATACTGGTAGCATCCTGCCCCGGCGGCAACATCTCCAATTTCATCTCTTCCCTCTCGAAGGGCAATGTAGAGCTTTCCGTGAGCATGACAGCCGTGACCACCGTATTTGCCCCGCTTATCACCCCCCTCAACTTCTACCTCTGGGGCACATTGTACTACCATGCCATAAGCGTTTCGGGCGACATACCCCGGCTGGTCATTCCTTTCCTACCGATGTTGTGGCAGATACTGCTGCTCCTGGGCATCCCCATTGTCCTGGGAATGCTCTTCGCCCGGTATTTCCCCAACGCCACGAAGAAGATCACCAAACCGGCGCAGACCCTTTCCATCCTCCTCTTCCTGGTAATGGTCGTCGCCTCTTTCTCGCAGAATTTCCAGCTGTTCATCGACAACATCATTTTCATATTCTTCATCGTACTGGTGCATAACGCCGCCGCCTTCGCCACCGGGTATTTCGGGGGAATGGCCGGACGGCTGCCGCTCAAGGACCGCCGCTCCGTAACCATCGAGGTCGGTATCCAGAACTCGGGACTGGGGCTGGTGCTGCTGTTCAACCCCGCTATCTTCCCTCCGGAGATATGGCACGGGCACTACGGCGGAATGCTCTTCGTCACAGCATGGTGGGGCATCTGGCACATCATCGCGGGACTCACCCTCGCCGCCATCTTCCGCAGGCACCCCCTTCCGGAGGACAATGTCAAGGCGGCAGCATAATTTTCAAGGACAATGGGTAAGAAGGAAAACAGGAAAATTCAGGACTTCGACGGGCTCTACGCCTTCCTCCGGCACTACGTCGACTTCATGCTGCGGATGGCATACCGCAGGATAAAATACGTGGGACTGGAGAAAGTACCCGCTGACGGGGCTGTCATCTACGCCCCGAACCACACAAACGCCCTTATGGACGCACTGGTCATTCTGGCCATGGACCGCAAGCAGAAGGTATTCGTAGCCAGGGCCGACATTTTCAGGAACCCCAAAGTCGCGAAGATTCTCCGCTTCCTGAAGATCATGCCCATCATGCGCATCCGCGACGGCATGGACGAGGTGCGCAAGAACACCGAGATCATCCACAAGAGCGTGGACGTGCTCATGGACAAGGTACCCTTCTGCATCCTGCCCGAAGGACGGCATCAGGCCAAGCACTCGCTGCTGCCACTGTCCAAAGGCATATTCAGGATCGCACTCGAGGCCGAGGAACTCATGGACGGCCGCCTGCCCCTGTACATCGTGCCGGTCGGTCTGGAATACGGCAACTTCTTCAGATTCCGCTCCACAGTGCTGGTGCAGATAGGCGAGCCCATCAACGTCAGTGCATATCTCAGGGAACATGCCTCGCTTTCCCAGCCCGAGGTGATGAACCTGATGAAGGACGACCTCTCCGAGCGCATGAAGGAAGTCATCCTCTACATACCCGATGACGAGCACTACGACGCCACCCTGGAAACCTGCGCTGCAGTCATCAATCAGCAGGTGGACACCTGGAGGAAGGAGCATCCCGGCGCACGCCGCCACGCCCTGACCACCCGATTCTCCGCCAACAAGATGACCCTCGGGCAGATCGCCCGGCTGCGGACCTCCGAACCGGAACAAGCCGCAGAGCTGCTTGGACGCGCCGCCGACATCCACCGCGAGCGGAAGGAGCACGGTATTTCCCTGGGCTCCGTCATCAAGAAGCACCCCTTCTGGTCCCGCCTGTTCCAGCTGCTGGTACTCATTGTCACCCTTCCCTACACCATTCCGGCAGGAGTGCTGACCCTCCCCGTAACCGGCCTTTCAGCCTTCCTCTTCTCGAAGATGAAAGACCGCGCGTTCTACAACTCCATCCGCTTTGTAGTCACCCTCGTGCTCTGGCCGCTGCTGCTCATCATCTACGCCATTGTCCTCTACTGCACCCTTCCGTGGGAATGGGCCCTGGGTCTGTCAATCGCCCTCGTGCCCGCCACCGTCCTGTGCCAGGAAGCCTACCGCCTGCTGCGGCTGGCAGTATCCGACCTGCGGCTGCTCTGCGCCCCGAAGCTCCGCCGCTCCATCCGGGACCTGCGCAGACAGTTCCTGGACCTTCTGCATAAAGAGGAACTTGCATGATCCGCTCAATACTGCTCGTAGGACTCGGAGGCTGCATCGGCAGCCTGGTTCTCGGGCTGCTCGCCACACTGGGAGGGTACGCACTCGCGCGGCTGCTGTAAACGGCAGCGAATCGCGGCCGGCCCGTGGATAAAGTTCTCATGTTGTTTTGAGATTTTTTGTAATTTTGCGCGCGAATTAAGATATGTGTCGCCATGGACGTTTTACTTGCTCTTCTGCCCATCCTGACACTGATTGTACTGATGGGCGTGTTCAAGGTTCCGGGAGACCGGAGCAGTTTGATAACACTGATTGTCACCATCGTCATAGCGGTATGGTATTTCGGCCAGCCGCTGCAGCAGACGGGACTGTCGTTTTTCTACGGTGCCCTCAAGGCACTGGTGCCCATACTGCTGATCATCCTTATGGCCATCTACAGCTACAACGTACTCCTGCACACCGGGAAGATTGAGGTGCTCAAGGCCCAGTTCTCATCCATCTCCTCCAACAAATGCATCCAGGTGCTGCTCATCACCTGGGGATTCGGGGGACTGCTGGAGGGCATGGCCGGATTCGGTACGGCTGTGGCCATACCGGCGGCGATTCTCATCAGCCTCGGGTTCAAGCCGGTCTTCTCCGCACTGGTCAGCCTCATCGCCAACAGCGTGCCCACGGCTTTCGGGGCGGTCGGAGTGCCGGTCATCGTCCTGGCGCAGGAGACCTCGCTGGATGTGATGAAAGTGGCTCCGGCAGTTGTAGCCCAGCTGGCCGTAACCATGATATTGGTACCGATAGTCATTGCCCAGCTGACTGTTCCGGGGAAGAAGGCCCTGCCCCGCAACATCCTCATCGGTACGGTCATCGGAGCAGTCTCCTTAGCCGTCCAATACCTTGCGGCCAGATATATCGGACCGGAGACCCCGGCCATTCTCGGCTCCGCTGCAGCCATCGCTGTCATCATCCTGCTGGGCCGCATCCTGGACCGCCGCACGGCACGGAACTCCGGTACAAACACAACGCCCTCCAAACACAGACACAGCACAAAGGAAATCCTCCAGGCCTGGGCCGTCTACGCCCTGATCATGCTGCTCATACTGCTGACCAGTCCCCTGCTGCCCCTCAAGGATATCCTGGCTCCCGTTGCCGAAACATCCATCGGCTTCAACATCGGCGGAGAGACCCGCACATGGTCCGTACAATGGCTCGTCCAGGGCGGACTCCTGCTGTTCATCGGCTCATTTGCCGGCGGACTGCTGCAGGGAGGCAAGGCCGGAGGACTGCTCAGGCTGCTGTGGAAATCCACCGTACAGCTCAAAAAGACATTCATCACGGTCATCTGCCTCGTGGGCTTCTCCTCGATCATGGAGACCTCGGGCATGATCAATACCCTCGCCGTCGCACTGGCCACGGCCACAGGAGCACTCTATCCCCTGTTCGCCCCCGCCATCGGAGCCATCGGAACATTCCTCACCGGCAGCGACACTTCGGCCAACATCCTTTTCGGCAAGCTGCAGGCCGGCGTGGCGGAACACATAGGCGCGGATCCCGTATGGATCTCGGCATCCAATACCGCCGGAGCCACCGGAGGCAAGATCATCTCCCCGCAGAGCATTGCCATTGCCACCTCTGCCTGCGGACAGCAGGGACAGGAAGGCAGAATCCTCAAGGCAGCCCTGCTCTACGCCCTCGGCTACGTGGTCATAACCGGTATTGTCGTATACATTTTCGCATATTGAAAACAGACATATAACAGCATCTTATTATGAAAATAGGACTTTTCATTCCCTGCTTTGTCAATGCCGTCTACCCTCAGGTGGGCACAGCCTCCTTCAAGCTGCTGCGCTCGCTCGGAATGGACGTGGACTACCCGCTCGGACAGACCTGCTGCGGCCAGCCCATGGCCAACGGCGGCTTTGAGAAGGACTCGGCCCCGCTGGCCCGCAACATGGAGAAACTTTTCAAGGACTACGACTACGTGGTGGGCCCTTCCGGCAGCTGCGTGGCCTTCGTCAAGGAACATTACCCCGAAATTCTGCACAAGGAGGCGCACGAGTGCCTCAGCAGCCGGATATACGAGATATGCGAGTTCATCCACGACGTGGTGCGGCCTACGGAACTGCCCCGCGCGCATTTTCCCCACAAGGTCAGCATCCACAACAGCTGCCACGGACAGAGACTGCTCGGACTGGCCTCCCCCTCTGAGCTGAACATTCCCCATTATTCCAAGCTCAGGGACCTGCTTTCCCTCGTACAGGGCATCGAGGTCATGGAGCCTTCCCGGGTCGATGAGTGCTGCGGCTTCGGAGGCATGTTCTCCATAGAAGAGCCGGCCGTATCCGCATGCATGGGCGCCGACAAGGTCCGCGACCACATGTCCACCGGGGCCGAATACATCACCGGAGCCGACTCCTCCTGCCTGATGCACATGGAGGGTATTATCCAGAGACAGAAACTGCCCGTCAAGACTATTCACATAGTCGAGATTTTAGCATCAAACCTTTAACATCCGATCTTATGAGCACACATTCGAAAGCAGCCGAAAAGTTCATAGCCGACAAGGAGAGGACCGCATGGCACAACCAGGCCCTGTGGTTCGTCCGCGAGAAAAGGGACCGCATGGCCCGGTCCGTCCCCGAATGGGAAGCCCTGCGGGAGGCGGCAGCCCGCACCAAGATACACACCGTCACACATCTGGCCCATTACCTCGAGATGTTCGAGCGCAATGCCACGGCCAACGGCATACACGTACACTGGGCCAAGGACGCCCAGGAGCACAACGAGATAGTCTACGGCATCCTCAAGGAGCACGGAGTCAGGCATCTGGTCAAGAGCAAGTCCATGCTCGCCGAGGAATGCGGCCTGTCCCCCTACCTGGAGGAGCGCGGCATCGAGGCCGTAGAGAGCGACCTCGGAGAGCGCATCATGCAGCTTATGCACCGGCCGCCCAGCCACATAGTCCTTCCGGCCATTCACGTCAAGAGGCAGGAAGTGGGAGAGCTCTTCGAACGCGAGATAGGCACAGAGCACGGCAACAGCGACCCGACCTACCTCACTCACGCCGCCAGAGGACACCTGCGCGACAAGTTCCTCCATGCCGATGCGGCCATGACCGGAGTCAATTTCGCCGTGGCCTCGTCCGGAGCCTTCGTCGTATGCACCAACGAGGGCAACGCCGACATGGGCACCTCCTTCCCCAAACTGCATATAGCCATCATGGGCCTCGAGAAAGTGATTCCCGACTACGATGCCCTCGCCATATACCACCGGCTGCTCGCCCGCTCCGCCACAGGACAGCATTCCACCACCTACACCACCCACTACAAACGGCCCGTGGAAGGCCAGGAGATGCACATCGTCATCGTGGACAACGGCCGCAGCAGAATACTCGGCAACCCCGTCCACCGCAACATGCTCAAATGCCTGCGCTGCGGAGCCTGCATGAACACCTGCCCCGTCTACCGCCGTTCCGGAGGCTACTCCTACTCCTACTTCATCCCCGGACCGCTGGGCATCAACCTCGGAATGCTCGCCGACCCCAAACAGTACAGCGGCAACGTCTCCGCATGCAGCCTCTGCATGTCCTGCTCCAATGTCTGCCCCGCCAAGATCGACCTCGGAGAGCAGATCTACTCCTGGAGGCAGGAACTCGATTCCCTCGGACTGGCCAATCCGGTCAAGAAGGGCATCGTCAAGGTGCTCAACACCGCCCTGCGCAGTCCCGGCATGTTCCATTTCTGCATCAAGGCAGGACGGCTCGGAGAGAAAATCGCCCCGCACGGCCTGCTCTACTGCGGTGCCAACGCCTGGGGCCGCGACCGCGAACTGCCGGAATTCACCTCCCGCACATTCGAACAGATCTGGAAAGAAGAGCTGTCCTCCTCCGCCCCGGCCGGCCAGGGCAAATCCGAGGAGAGCGGGAAATAACAGTTTTACAGTAAAACAAGCATCTACGACATGAGCAGCAAGGAAACAATACTCGAGGCCCTCAAGGCCAACAGCCCCGCACCCGTGGAAAGAGGGCCGCTGGGCTTCACCCCCATGACATTCTCCGACCCGTTGGCGGAGTTCCGGGAAAGAGCGGTCAAGGCCGCAGCGGCCCGGTGCATCCTGATCGAAGAAGGGGACGATAAGGCATCCGCAGATACGGAGCTCTCCGGAAACCGCGCCACAAGCTCCGGCGACAGAACACCGGAAGAGGACAAGTCAGACAGCATCCGGGAGCGCATAGCCTCCATTGTCCGCCGGACCTACCCTGAAGCCAGACGCATTGCCTCCAATCTGCCCGAGGCCGCATCCTGCGCCACATTCAACCCCGACGAACTGGAAGATCCCCGCGATCTCGCCGGCACAGATGTCGCCATAGTCCGCGGAGCCTTCGGAGTAGTCGAGAACGGCTCCGTCTGGATACCCCAAGCATTCCGGCACAAAGCCATGCTATTCATCCCCGAAGCCCTCGTCATCCTGCTGGACAGAAAGCAGATAGTGTGCAACATGCACGAAGCCTACGCCCGGGAGGACTTCGACACCTACGACTTCGGCAGCTTCATCGCCGGCCCCTCCAAGACCGCCGACATCGAGCAGGCCCTTGTCATCGGCGCCCACGGAGCCCGGGACGTCACGGTCATCCTGATGTAGGCCTTCTGCACGGCATTCCTCTTCCGTTCCCCTTCCACAACGGCAGCATTTCCCGCAATTCCATGCCGTTGCGGCGCCGCCCTTTCCGCCGCACCCCCTCTACAGGCCTTCTGCACGGTATCCCTCCTCCGTTCCCCTTCCACAACGGCAGCATTTCCCGCAATTCCATGCCGTTGCGGCATGCCATTATCCCTTTTTCTTGTACGGCAAGGCGAGGCACCTGCACACCTGTGCCTCCGAGGCATTGAAATTTCCCATAAGCCATTTCGCCGTCTCTTTCTTCTCATCCTCAGTCAGATGCCAGTAACTCTCCCGCCCATACCTATTTATGATATCCGTGTCAATTATCCGGCACAGTTCCATATCCGAGACAGCCTCCTCCCTATACCAGTGCTTGCTCTTCCGCTCGAATGCCTCAACCTCCTCCCGGGACATCCACGGCTCTATAGACCCCAGTGTAACAGGCTCATCATCTGTACCATCCTGTTTCTGCTGCTGTTTCCATTCCTCATAGTCGCGCCTGTGAAGATTATATTGAAATGCATTGTATGTACCGAATATCGTTTCAACTGCCTTGTACTCCACAAATGACGCCGGGTCGATACTTCCCCGGTCATCCAGCCGAAGCAGGTCCGTCAATGGCTTGCTGCGCCTGAGCAGTTTCCTGGCCAGGGTCTCATGCACCCGCTCTTTTTGTGTCAGAACCGTTCCGGACCCACATCCGGCCTTTCCGACCGCACTGCCAAAGTACAGGCCTGCGGTACTGTACGGATAACTGAAAGGATTCACGCATACCTGATGATGCACTGGATTTTTCAGAACATAGCTGATTGCTGCGGCCTTATGTTCTATGCCGCGAAGTTCTAGACTGAAGAAATTCTTCTCGCCCAAAGATCCTTTCCGATGATATTTCTTGTTGAAAGTACTTGTGTACGAATGCCTGAGCCGCCTCGAGAACTCAGGCAGGTTATCAGTTTCGATAATCTGATGCGCATGAGTGGACATCAACGCGTACGCGAAAATACCCGCGTTCATGGTCTCCGATATCTGTGCGATCCTGCACAGAAGCCGGCAAAAATCTTCATCGTCCCGGCAAAGCACCTCTCCATGAGAGGTGTAGCAATAGTGATACGGTGCTCTCATTTTATTATGTTTTAAGGATTTGTACGCTAAGTACTGCAGGGACGTGACGTAAAGATACTGTATTATTCCGGATTATCCCGGAAAATATTATCGGGCAGGTAAAATATTTTACCGAAAGTGCAATTGGGCAGGCAAAGTTCCTTCCACAACGGCAGTGAATCGCAGGTTTTGCTGCCGTTGCGGAAGAGGAACGGAGGGGCAATGCCGCCCAGAAGGCCTGCAGAGAGGGTGCGACATGAACGGCGATGCCACAACGGCAGTGAATCGCGGGTTTTGCTGCCGTTGTGGAAAGGAGGTAGAAGGGCAATGCCGCCCAGAAGGCCTGTAGAGAGGGTGCAGCATGAACGGCGATGCCACAACGGCACCTAATCGCAGGTTTTGCTGCCGTTGCGGAAAGGAGATAGAAGGGCAATACCGCCCAGAAGGCCTGTAGAGAGGGTGCGACATGAACGGCGATGCCACAACGGCACCTATTCGCGGGAAACACTGCCGTTGTGGAAAAAGAAAGATGCCAGTAGAGCGAGATATCCGATAAGAGAGTTTCGTCAGATGTCGAGGGTAAGCTCTACGGGACAATGGTCGGAGCCGAAGATTTCGTTGTGGATGGCGGCACCGAGGAGCTTGGGCTGCAGGCGGTTGGATACGAGGAAATAGTCGATGCGCCACCCTGCGTTCTTCTCGCGGGCCTTGAAACGGTAGGACCACCAGGAGTAGGCGCCCTCGGTGTCGGGGTAGAAATGCCGGAAAGTATCGGTGAATCCGGCGGCGAGCAGGTCGGAGAACTTGCCGCGCTCCTGGTCGGTGAATCCGGCGTTCATCCGGTTGGTCTTCGGGTTCTTCAGGTCAATCTCCTTGTGAGCCACATTCAGGTCACCGCAGACAATGACGGGCTTGACGGCATCCAGGCGCAGCAGATAGACGCGGAACTCGTCCTCCCAGGTCATGCGGTAGTCCAGCCGTCGCAGCTCATCCTGCGAATTGGGCGTATAGACCGTCACCAGATAGAACTCCGGCATCTCGAGGGTGATCACACGGCCCTCGGTATCGTGCTCTTCCAGCCCGAGTCCGTAAGTAACCGACAGCGGCTCATGGCGCGAGAATATCGCAGTCCCGGAGTAGCCCTTCTTCTGAGCGTAGTTCCAGTACGAGCGGTAGCCCTCGAAGGCCAGGTTCAGCTGCCCCTCCTGCATCTTGGTCTCCTGCAGGCAGAAAAAGTCCGCGTCCAGTGCCCGGAAAGAGTCCTCGAAACCCTTGCCGCAGCAGGCCCTCAGGCCATTCACGTTCCATGAGATAAATTTCATATCGATATCGGTTATTCGTTCAATATTTCCGCGAGCAAAGATAACAAAAAAGTGCCTACCTCACCGCAACGGCAGAGAATCGCAGGTTTTGCTGCCGTTGTGGAAAAGGGACGGCTGCACAATGCGGCACAGAGAACCTGTAGAGAGGGTGCGGCAGAAAAGGCGGTGCCGCAACGGCAGTGAATCGCGGGAAATGCTGCCGTTGTGGAAGAGGAGCGGAAGGACAATGCCGCCCAGAAGGCCTGTAGAGAGGGTGCGGCAGAAAAGGCGGTGCCGCAACGGCAGAGAATCGCGAGTTTTGCTGCCATTGTGGAAGAGGAGCGGAAAGACAATGCCGCGCAGAAGGCCTGCAGCAAGGGGGCGGCGAAAAAAGCTATTCCGCAACGGCAGCAAATCGCGGGAAATGCTGCCGGTGTGGTAAGGTAAGGGAACAGAATACGCGAAGGCAAGGTAACAGGATATCGAAGAAAGGACGGTGGCGCGTACAGGGCTACAGCCCGTAGTCGTAGACAGCCTTGCGCTGCGCATCGCGGACGTTCTTGACGGGCACGAGGGTGAAGCCCCAGGTGTAGTCGCGGTCGGCGGGGAGCTGGTACTGCGGTTCGGGACGGTCACCCCAGCTGTCGTAGCCGGCGACACCCTGCTGGCGCATGTCGACGCAGACCTCAACGTAGTCCTGCGGTACGATGTCGTTCACGTGGTGCATACGGCGCAGCACGTCCTTGGCCTCGGCGGGATCCTTCGAGGCGATCTGCTCGGGAGTGAAATTGGGCCACTGGTAGTCGTGCTCCACAGCCTCCTCCGAGTCGAAATCCTCCACGGGATTACGTAGGGCGCTGAAGCCTATCGTACTGTCAGCCACCACCATCAGGCCGTTGCCCCCGCCATAGAACGCAGCCCAGCGGGTATCGCTGCGGTGTCCGTTCTCCTGAGGACGCACGTAAGGGAAGTACATGTCCTCAGCGGTAGAGGTGTACAGTCCGACCAGCGAGCCTCTGCTGCGGTCGATATAGTTCTCCCCTGGACCGCGTCCGTACCAGGTCACGTCATTCATGCTCACCGGCAGACGGAAGCGCACACCGATACGGGGCACCTCCGGACGGGCCTTCAGACCCACGCGGGATTCCTGTCCCGGAGTATAGGTGGCGGTCAGAGTGGCCTCGGAAACTTCGGACGAAACCTCGGGCATCAGCGCCGGAGTAAAATGCAGCCGGGCATCCACCACCCCGTCGGGATGTACGCGGTACTCGACTACATACTTGTTGCCGGCCGCCAGCAGATATTCCACCGTCATCACCGCATCCACGCCGTCCATGACAGCCGACACGGAGCCGACCTTCAGCTCCCGCGAAGAGATCTTCCAGATCTGCAGCCGCTTGGGAGCTCCGTTGCCGTAGTCGTTGTCATTGGGCCCGCGCCAGAAATTGGGACGCAGTCCGAAGCCGTCGGCAAAATACTCCACGCCCCGCACCTTGTAGGAGGTGACAGCGGCGGCGGAGCGGTCAAACACCCATTCCACCGAAGGGGAGAAAATGCGTATCACACCCTCGGACGACACGGAGTCGACCGACAGGACCGGACCGCGGCCCTCGGCATAGGCGGGTCGCCCGCCCGTGACAGGGAAGGCTATCTGGTCGGAAGCCAGCACATGTCCTGCGGGGATACCCGGCACCTCCGAACGTTGCTTCATATACAGGTTGAGAAAATACTCCGTGCCGCTGCTTTTCAGTGCCGGCACGGGAATCTCCACCGTCACGGTATCCTGTGGAGCTGCGCTCACGGCCAATGTCCCGGAAGCGGCCACCCGTCCGTCAGCGGTCAGCTCGTAGGTAAAATCATACACATCCAAGTCAGTAAAGTAGAAACGGTTGATGACATCCACCGACACCTTGCCGCCGGAAGGCAATGAGGAAAATGCGAGCCGTCCGGTCGCAAGGGTGCGCTCCGCCGTAGGGTCCTCGGCATAGCCGGAGGGCCGGAAAGCGGCATTCTGGTAGGCATGCTTGACTTCCGTCATCGCCGGATGGGGATTGCGGTCGGGATTGACAATACCGTTGCAGAGGAAATTGCCGTCGCTCGGGGCATTCTCCCCGAAGTCTCCGCCGTAGGCCCAGAAGCCTCCGTCACGGTCCTGCCACAGGCCCTGGTCCACCCAGTCCCAGATGTATCCGCCCTGAAGGTTGGGATAGCGGTAGATCTCATCCCACTGCAGGGAGAGGCTGCCGGAAGAATTGCCCATGGCGTGGGAATACTCCGAGGGCACCACCGGACGGTCACTGCCGGAGCGGCCTATCTGCCGCAGCCAGTCCGCTCCCGGATACTGCGGCACGTACATGTCGCTGTTCCACTCCCACTGTGCCCGCTCATAGCAGACGGGACGGTCCATTCCTCCCCTCTCGCGGTCCTTGATCCAGAGATAGGTCTGGTAGAAATTGTATCCGTTGCCGGCCTCATTGCCGAGGGACCAGACGGTGATGCAGGGATAGTTCTTGTTGCGCTCGTACATGTTGACGGTACGGTCCATGTGGGCGGCGAGCCATTCGGGATTGTTGCCGAGTGTCCCGCCCTTGCGCAGGTTGTAGTACATGCCGTGCGACTCGATATTGGCCTCATCGTAGACGTACAGTCCGTACTGGTCGCAGAGCTCGTAGAAGCGGCGGCCCTGGGGATAGTGGGCCAGACGCACGGTATTGATGTTGTTCTGCTTCATCAGCTCCAGATCACGGCGGATCAGGTCCTCTGTGACATAGTGGCCGGTAAGCGGATTGTGCTCGTGGGTATTGACGCCCTTGAGCTTGACGGGCTGGCCGTTGACGTAGAAGAGCACGTAGGGACGGCCCTCGGGAGAGAGCTGGCCGGAGGGCTTAATCTCGAACTTCCTGAAGCCCACGTGATAGGGCACGGTCTCCACCGCCTGTCCGTCGGCATAGACGGTCATGGTCAGCCGGTACAGGTCCGGATGCTCGGCCGACCAGGGCCTGACGTCCGGGATACGGCTCTCGAAGCGCACCTCCGAGGTACCGCCGGCATCCAGGCCGACCTCCTGAGCCTCAGACCATACCACAGCTCCGTCCGGTCCGGTCAGAGTCCCGCGCAGCACGGCCGCGGAGCCCACCGCGGCGGTATTCTTCAGCACGGCCCTCACAGACAGCAGACCGTCGGTATAGGTGTCGTCCAAAGTGGACACTATCGCGAAATCCTTCAGCGCAGCCTCCCTCGGCTGGCACCACAGGTACACATCCCTCTCGATACCGCTCATCCTCCAGAAATCCTGGCACTCCAGGTAAGAGCCGGTGCTCCAACGGTATATCTTCAGCACCAGGGTATTGACCCCAGGCACGAGAAAGTCGCTCACGGCAAACTCCGCCGAAGTCTTGGAATCCTCGCTGTAGCCCACCTCGCGTCCGTTCAGGTACACGTACACCCCGGACTTCGCCCCGTCGATATTCAGGAATATCTCCGAGCCGTCCCATGACTCGGGAACGGTGAACTCCCGACGGTAGACCCCGACGGGATTGTCCTCGGGCAGGACCGGAGGCGTAGGATTGCGCGGCTTGAACTCGTAGCCGTGGTTGGTATAGATGGCCGTACCGAAGCCCTGCACCTCCCAGTTGCCGGGCACATTGATATCGTGCCAGCCGGAAGCGTCCACAGCAGGGTCGGTGATATTCTCCGGAAGGTCGCGGTAGGCATCCACGAAGTAGAACTTCCACACCCCGTTGAGCAGCAGGTAACGGGGGCTGTTCTCATAGCGGTACGCGGCGGCTGTCGCCGAGTCGGGATAGCTCATGAAAGCCGTCCGGGGATATTCCCGGTTCACCTCCACAGTCTGTACGTCCTGCCAGTAAGGCAGCCGGTCCTCCTGTCCCTGAGCGGCCAGAACCACGGGACAGAGCATAAGTGCGAGAGGAATCAGTATGTTCTTCATAAACGTTATAAATTAAAAAAGGCTGTGTCGAAATACTTCAACCACAGCCCGTTATTCTTAAAGTCCTTTTAGAGGTGTGTCAGAATGGGTAAAATGCAAGGCGTCGAAGTTCACGGCGAAGGAGTTTACTTGGCGTAAATTACTGAGCCATGGGCTGAAGACAACGCTGCAGTTTGCCCGTTATGACACGCCGTAAATTACATTATAGCGTTTGCCTTCAGGCAGGAAACCACAGCCACTGCCACGAACACCAGGCAGATGATGGTAGCCACGATGTAGGAGATGACCTTCAGGCGGCCGATCCATATATTGTTGTTCCAACCGAGAGTGTGGAATGCGCTCCAGAAACCGTGGGTCAGGTGCATCCACAGAGCCACGAACCAGATGATGTACAGGACTGTCACCCACCATGTGCCGAAGGTCTCGAGCAGCAGTCCGTAGGGATCTGCGAGCTGGTCGTGAGGCACGCCCTGGAACTGCAGCAGCTGCATGTCAGCCCAGAAGTGAGTCAGGTGGAAGGCCAGCAGACCGAGAACCACGATACCGAGGATGAGCATGTTCTTGGCTGCCCAGTTGTCGGCCTGGCTCTTGTTGGCTACGGCGTAGCGGTTGTTGCCGCGGGCCTTGTAGTTGGTCCATGAGAGGTAGATGGCATAAATGATGTGGATAATGAATCCCGCTGCAAGAATAGGCACCATCACCGTGATGATAGGCAGAGCCATGAAGTCGCAACCTGCCCTGAAAGCGTCAGCGCTGATGAGGGACAGACCGTTGATGGTCGCATGCAGGAGAAGGAAAATTATCAGGAATAATCCCGTTACACTCATTATAAGTTTTTTCCCGATGGAAGAAGTAAAAATATTAGCCATTGTGTGTTGTTTTTGTTTTTCGGGGCAAAGATAAAAACTTGCTTGTAATTTTCACAATCTTTAAATACTTTTGTTGAGCCTTATGAGCGATTTTTGTCAAATACAGGATTGGAAGCTCTTCTCCGGAAGCGGACGGCCCTGGGTCGTCGCGGGTCCGTGCAGTGTGGAGAGCAGGGACAGTCTCCTCTCGGAGGCTCTCTGTCTTAAGAAAATAGGGATCAATGTCCTCCGCGGGGGACTGTGGAAGCCCCGTACCCACCCCGGCAGTTTCGAGGGCGTGGGAGAAGAAGGGGCCCGGTGGCTCCGGGAGGCCGGCGCCGCCGCAGGGATGCGCACCGCCACGGAAGTCGCCAACGCCCGTCACGTGGAAGTAATCCTGGAAAATGGGATAGACGCCGTCTGGATCGGAGCCCGCACCTCCGGCAATCCCTTCCTCGTCCAGGAGATCGCCGAGGCCCTCAGGGGCACCGGCCTTCCGGTATTTGTCAAGAATCCCCTTGTCCCCGACCCGGAACTGTGGACCGGCGCCATCGAGCGCTTCGCCCGCTGCGGCATGAAGTACATCTGCGCCGTGCACCGCGGCTTCCATTCCTACGGAGAGAGCATCTTCCGCAATCCTCCCTTCTGGCAGATACCCGTCGAGCTGCGCCGACGCCTTCCCGGCCTGCCGCTGCTCTGCGACCCGAGCCATATCACGGGACGCCGCGACCTGGTGGAGGACATTGCGCGTCAGGCATTGATCATGGGCTTCGACGGGCTGATGGTGGAGGTGCATCCCGACCCGGACAAGGCCCTGAGCGATGCCGCCCAGCAGATTACCCCGGAGGCCCTCAGAGCGATGCTCGGCCGCCTGAGGATGCGCAGCACCTCCACCCCGGATGCGGAGGCCACCGCGGCCATAGACGACCTGCGCACCGGCATTGACCGGATAGACGCCTCCCTCATCGACCTGCTGGCGGAGCGGATGAACATCTCCGAGTCCATCGGCCGCATAAAGGAGCGCAGCGGCCTGACCGTCCTGCAGACCGGCCGCTGGAACACCGTACTCGAAAGAGTGAAGGCCCTGGCAAAAGAAAAAGACCTCGATGAAGATTTTATCACCGAGATCTTTACGACTATCCACCGCGCTTCTATGGAGCGGCAGTTGAAAAAATAACTTTCAGATTATTTTTCCGAATACGTAAGTACTACGTTCACAGTTCCGCCATTGGGCTGAAGTTCCGTGGCTCCGGTTGTGAAACGTATCGAAGTGTTTTCCGTAGACATGGCGGATGCTATCCTAACCCATCCCCTGATGATGCCCTCTCCCAGCAAAGCACTTTCCTCTGCGGTGAGAACCTCTCCGCGGGAATACTTGTTGGCCACGTCTATACAGTCGGTCTTCTGGGTATCCAGAGGCTCTACGCTCCTTCCGGCGATGCTGCTGCCAGCAAACTCGGTCTCCAGTGTCTTGAGAGCAAAATCAAATACCTCAGCGATATAACCGTAACCGCCTGTGGCAGTCGAAAGAGCGAACACCTCGCTGATTTCATACAGTTCACCACCGTTAAACCTGTAAGTCAGATTGACACTGTTTATGTTATAGTTGGTTATACCGGCGATGGAACTTAGACCGGGACCTGTGTACTCATCTTCCGAACCGTGTCTGCCGAGCCCGGGCTCACGATATACCGTTATGGCTACCGAATCTCCCCAAAATGAGTTACGTGCATCGCAGGGCACCACCTCCAGCTGCCTGGAGACAGATACAGACTTCTCCTCCTCTCCTACAGGCGCGTCATTGAAACGCATATCTACACTGAGCGACACATCCAGCACACCTGTGTTCATGGGCACGTAATAGCAGGTATAACGGCCGATGCCGCCAGTGTACTCATAGCTGGTGTAGATATCCATAATCTCACTGCCGTTGACAGTCCATACTGGATCTATGCTGTATAGATTGCCGACTACGGGGGTCTTGTCCTGAACCGTAAGAACGATCTGATGTCCTACTCCGATTTTATCCTGACTTACTGCAATCTCTCCGAGCTCAGGAGCCACGGGGGTAATAGTCCCGTCATCACAAGCCGCCAGGACACTTACAGCGACTGCCGCTGTTCCTATCAGTTTCCAAAAATTTGTCATTGCTTATCTTTAAACTTACACTGTCATTATTTCCTTCTCCTTGTTGGCAAGGATGGTGTCGATCTTCTTGTTGAAGTTGTCGACCTCCTTCTGCACGTCGTTCTCGGCGTCCTTGGCCACATCCTCGGGCATACCGTCCTTCTGGGCCTTCTTCAGCTGGTCGTTGGCGTCCTTGCGGGCGTTGCGGATGGAGATCTTGGCCGATTCGCCGGCTGCCTTCGACTTCTTCACCAGTTCCTTGCGGCGGTCCTCAGTGAGGGGCGGAACATTGATGCGGATGTGCTCGCCGTTGTTCTGGGGAGTGAAACCGAGGTTGGCATCCATGATGGCCTTCTCGATCTTGGGTATCATGTTCTTCTCCCAGGGCTGGATCAGCATCGTACGGGCGTCGGGCACGGTGATGCTGGCCACCTGGGGCACGGGGGTCGGGTTGCCGTAGTAATCCACCATGACGCTGTTGAACACAGCGGGGTTGGCCTTGCCGGCCCTGTAGGTCTTGAGGTCCTCTTCCAGATAGTTGACGGCCTCGCTCATCTTTTTCACTGCTGAGGCAATGATGTCTTTTGCATTGTCTGCCATAATATTGTGATTTAGAAATTATTTCCTCCGTTCTGTCTACTTGTGTACCAGCGTGCCGACTTTTCCGCCGGCGAGCAGCTGCTGCAGATTGCCTTCGCGGTTCATGTCGAAGACCACGATGGGCATGTCGTTGTCCTTGCACAGGGCGAATGCGGTGCTGTCCATGACCTTGAGGCCGTCCGAGAGGGCCTTGTCAAATGTCAGCTCGTCGTACCTTGTGGCTGTCGGGTCCTTCTCCGGATCGGCGGTGTAGACTCCGTCCACGCGGGTGCCCTTCAGCAGTGCACCGGCTCCTATCTCGCAGGCTCTCAGGGCCGCCGCGGAGTCAGTGGTGAAGAAGGGATTGCCGGTGCCTCCGGCGATGAGGGCCACCGCCCCGCGCTCCATGGCTGCTACGGCATTGTCCCTGGTATAATATTCGGCATAGGGCTCCATCGGGGTCGAGGTAAATACCTCCGCGTCCACTCCGGCACTGCGGATAGCCATTGCCAGGCCTAGGCTGTTGATCACCGTCGCGAGCATACCCATGCGGTCACCGCCCACGCGGTCAAAACCCTTGCCCGCACCTGAAAGTCCTCTGAAAATGTTGCCGCCGCCCACTACGATGGCGACCTGCACTCCGCTCCTGACGGCCTGAGCCACCTCCGCGGCATAGCGGGCCAGCATCCCTTCATCGATGCCGCGTCCCTCATTGCCCCCGAGGCTCTCCCCGCTGAGCTTGAGCAATACCCTTTTATACTTCATATTTTCCGTGATTTCCATTTAACTTCCGTTTATCCTGCAAATCTACGGAAAATTTCCTTTCAATCTCGCGTCCCTTCCGCTTTTCACCCGCCGCTGCGCTAAATTTCCAAACAGCGCCGCGCCTTACTAGTTAGCACCGGGCTATTTTTCCTCAGCGAGGAGGGCGTCGACATCGGCCTGGATGGGAGTGCCGGTGGCGTAGTCCCAGAGGGTTACGGAGCGGATGTTGTAGTAGTAGTACCAGTAGTAGTAGAGCTGCTGGACGTAGTCCTGGCGGGCGAGGTCCTTGGCGTCGCGGGCGTCGTTGAGCTCGAGCACGCTCATGCGGCCGATGAGGAAGGACTCGACGGAGGCCTGGTAGCGGGCGGAGGCGACGCGGTCGGACTCACGGGCGAGGTCCAGCTGGCCGGCCTGGTTGTTGAACTGTTCGGTGAGCAGGAAGATGTTCTGGTTGAAATTGAGTTCCTCCTGCTGGAGCTGGGAGCGGACCACATCACGGTTGCTCTCGGCCACCTTGACCTGCCCTTTGCGCTTGCCCCAGTCGAGAATCGGTATCGACAGGCCTATCGAGACGACCTCCTGGTCGCGGATGTCGTTGTAGGCCATGGCCAGCTCACGGTTCACGCCGGAGTAGCCGACGGTCACGTTCAGGTCCACCTGATAGCGCTGTCCCTTGGCCGTGGCCACGCTGTAGTCGGCCTCGAGCTTGCGGCGCAGGATATTCTGGGCAAATGAGCTGTTGGCAAGGGCCCGGCTCAGCACGTCATCGTAGTCCAGCACGGGCAGGGGAATGGCCTCGGGCAGCACGGCCTCGATGGTGTCCTGCTCGGAGAGGCCGAGGAAGGCCCGGAGGTTGAACATCGCTCCGTTCAGGTTGCTCCGCCGCTCGGTCACATCGGCCTTGGCCTGCAGGGCGGAAAGGCTCAGCTGCATCAGCTCGGTCTCGGATATCTGGCCGATCTTGCGGCGTTCCTGAGCGATGGCGTAGAGCTTGTCGGCGTTCTCGAGGTTCTGCTCGGCTATCTTCAGATTCTCCGTCGCCAGGACATAGTCGAAGAAATACGCGATAGTGTTCATCTTGACCGTCTCCATATCCTCGGAGTAGGCCGCCCGGGACTCGGCATAGCGCACCGGCTCGATCTTCTTGTCCCAGCGGAATGGGTTGACCGAGAACAGGGGCTGGGTCAGGGTCAGGGCCACGGGAATGGACATGAACTCGTTGTAAGCATTAGCACCCAGCTGCCGCGTCATGTCCAGGCCGGTGCTCAGCGAGACCGTACCGCCGGTGAACGGAATGTTCTGGGTCACGGACAGTTCTCCGGTGAGTCCTAACCAGTTGCTGCGCACGTAGCTGTAAGTTCCGTCGGCATTCTGATAGGAATTGTAGTTGTTGTTGAACGTCGGCAGCGTCCCGTTGAAGATCAGCTCCGGCAGCCGTTCCGCCTTGTAGGTCCGGAACTGCCAGTACGCGCTCTTCAGCTGGTTCAGCGCCACCGCCGCATCAACTGACTGACTGCACGCCAGGTCCATCGCCCCCTCGAGGGTAAGCTGCATCACGCCGCCCTGCTTTCCGCCGGCCCGACCCATGCCCGACTCCGGCACTTCACCCGATTCATTTTCACAACCAGACCCAGGTTCTCCATCCTGTTCACCCGGCTCATTACCCACCTTTTGCAGAACACCATCACCGGCCTCCTGCGCCGCCAGCCTCTGCTGCCCAGGCACTGCCGCCATCAGCAGCACCGCCACCGTCATCATTACCTTTGTTCGAAAAATACGTCTCATTGTTTGCTTCTCAATTTCACAATTATTACCACTATACATTTTCGTTATATTTCAAGTACCAATTTATCAAGCGCTTAGCATCTCCCCAAAATGTTAGGTGCCCCATATTTTGCCCCAAAATGCTCGTTTTACCCTGTCCTAACATTTTCTCGATTCAATATCTTATTCATTCTCAGCATATTGCCATATACCTAAAATGTATAGTGACAATATGAAAGTTTCCGTATTTCCGCAACGGCAGGAAAATACGGGATTCGCTGCCATTGTGGCAAGGGGCGGAGGACCGGGGTACCCCGGGAAGCACCTCTCGCAGGGGACGGCCAGTTCCGGGACTTCCGCAACGGCAGGAAAATGTGGGTTCCGCTGCCGTTGTGGCAAGGGGCGGAGGACAGGGGTGCCACGGGAAGCATCTCCCGCAGGGGACGGCCAGTTCCGGGGCTTCCGCAACGGCAGGAAAATACGGGTTCCGCTGCCGTTGTGGCAAGGGGTGGAGGACCTGGGAGGCCCAGGAAGTGCCTCTCGCAAGGAACGGCCAGTTCCGGGGCTTCCACAACGGCAGGAAAATGCAGGATTCGCTGCCGTTGTGGAATGGGGCGGAGGACCGAGGTGGCCCGGGAAGTGCCTCCCGCAGGGGGCGGCCAGTTCCGGGGCTTCCGCAACGGCAGGAAAATGCAGGATTCGCTGCCGTTGTGGCAAGGGGCGGAGGACCGGGGTGCCTCGGGAAGCACCTCTCGCAGGGGTCGGCCAGTTCCGGGGCTTCCACAACGGCAGGAAAATGCAGGTTTTGCTGCCGTTGTGGCAAGGGGCGGAGGACCGAGGTGGCCCGGGAAGTGCCTCCCGCAGGGGACGGCCAGTTCCGGGACTTCCGCAACGGCAGGAAAATGTGGGATTTGCTGCCGTTGTGGCAAGGGCGGAGGAGCAAGGGGCGGAGGACTGGGATGCCGCAAAGGGCTGAGGGCAGGACAGGTCGGACAGGCAGAAGCAGGCCTCAGGTCCCTACCCGATGATGCGGCCGTCGAGCATACGGATGATGCGGTCGGTCTGCTTGGCCTGGGACTCGTTGTGGGTCACCATCAGGATGGTCTTGCCGCGCTGCTTGTTGACCTCGTGCAGGAGCTCCATGACCTCGGCACCCATCTTGGAGTCCAGGTTACCGGTGGGCTCGTCCGCTAAGATGATGGAGGGATCTCCGACCAGGGCGCGGGCGATAGCCACCCTCTGGCACTGACCGCCGGAGAGCTGCGAGGGAAAATGCTTTACCCTGTGGCTCAGGCCCACGGCCTCGATCATCTTGAGGGCACGCTCCTTGCGCTCGGTCGCACCCATCCTGCGGTACAACAGGGGCATCTGCACATTGTCCAGGACATTGAGCGAGGGGATCAGGTGGAAGCTCTGGAAGACAAATCCGAGCTCGGTGTTGCGGAAGCGGGCGGCCTCCCTGGCATTGAGACCCGAGACGGGCTTGCCGTGCAGCTCCACGGTACCGGAAGAGGGCTCGTCGAGCAGTCCGGCGATGTTGAGCAGGGTGGACTTGCCGCAGCCGGAGGGGCCCATGATACTTACAAATTCTCCTTCGCGCACTTCGAGGTTGATGTTGTCGAGAGCCATGGTCTCGATCTCGGAGGTTCTGTAGATTTTGGAAATTTCGATAAGCTTGATCATAATTCTTAAATTTTATTTGTTTTTAAATATTTTCAAAAAGTTAAAATTTACTCGTCCTTCAGCACATCGGCGGGCGACTCCTTCAGGGCCCCGGCGACAGGGACAATGGTCGAGAGCGTCACTACCACCAGCAGCAGCCCGGTCACTATGCCGGCCACCGCGAGGAAGTGCAGCGCCGGCTCGAACAGCACCGGCAGGCTCTCCTTGGTCACATTCAGCACATAATAGGAGGAGAGTCCCGGAGCGCAGAAGTCAATTTTGCCGAAGATCAGCACATTCAGCACTATCAGCAGTCCCACTATGAGCGAGGCGGCAAAGAGGATCCACACCTCCGCAAGCTGCGTCAGCATGATGCTGCCGACAGAGCCGCCCATGGCCCGGCGCACACCCGTCTCTCCGCGTCTCTCGCGGGTACGCAGCCATGCGAAGGAGGCCACTCCTATGAGTATGCAGACGAGCAGGAAAATGAAGAGGGCCCTCCACATAAAGGTGTCGGTAACGACTGATTCCAGATTCTCCTCCAGCGGCATGACGGAAGCCACCCTCCAGTTGCCGAAAGCGAGGTCCTCCCGCCAGGTCTTCTTGGCCTGCTGGATGAAGGCGTCCTCGTCCACACCGGGAGCAACACGGAATATCCACACTACGGACATTCCCTCATCGAGAGCCACGATGTCGGAACCGGCATACATCACGAAACCCCGGTACTCCTTGTCCTTTTCCACTTTCACGGGAGCTATTACACCGGATATGCGCCAGCCGTATTCCTGGTAAGTGCTGAACTGAGAAAGCCGGCGGCCAATGGGATTCTCTCCGGGGAAAAGGGCCTGAGCCAGATCCTCCGTGATAATCACGGTGTTCGGAAGGTCCTCTATCGGAGCACCTTGCGGCCATACCTGACGGTATCCCAGAAGTTCCAGGTCACTTGCCCCTGCCTCTCGGATGTGATAGGCGTAGGAATAACCATACCTGTTTACAGTATCTACCATAATTGCCCTGTTATAATTGCTGTAATTCAATCCGGGGAGAGTGGCCCCCACCGGAGCCGCGTCCTGCACCTCGGGCATCTCCCTGAGAGCGTTGCCTATACGGTGGAAATCCACGGACCTCTGCTCCGGAGTGTCCATCTCCGGGCGGTAGCCGTTCTGTCCATCACTCAGGCGGTTCAGCGAGACGGCATACACTCCGTCGGTCTCATAGCCGTCCGGCAGGGAAGTCCTGTAAATACCCGGCCATACGGCATTGACTAAGAACCATGAGGCTGCCGCGATGAGGGTCATCTCCACGAAGAGCCACGCATTGCAGCGGCGGTAGAACCAGAGTTGTTTGAGTATCTGTTTAAACATAATCCAATTACTTTACAGAGTTCAACGAATCCGTGATGGGCCGGCGGATGACCTTGAAGGCAGGTATCAGCGCCGAGACGATATTGAGCACCAGCACTATGGCCAGCAGCAGCACATACAGCTTGATCTTGAAGAAATCCCTGACGGAGAATACCGCCGCCTCCACCTTCTCCATGGAGAAAGCCATAGCCATGGCCTCTCCGGGCACCATGCCGTTGAACTGCTCCGAGAACACGCCTAAGAGCACGTACGAGAGCACCAGCCCGAGCACTCCCCCGAGCAGGGTCAGCAGCAGGTTCTCGCCCGTAATCTGCTGAAGCACATCTCCGCGCCAGGCCCCGAAGGACTTGCGCACTCCGAACTCGCCCATGCGGGCCTCCATCCGGGAGCCCACCATGCCCGAAAGATTGATCATCGGTATCAGCAGGATGAAGAACATGATGCCTATCCCTATCCAGGTGAAGGAGGCTGATGTCATGCCTGTCCACCTCAGGGCCATCTCCCTTACCGAGGGGATCCCTGACTGAAAGGACAGCTCATACTCCACATCCGAGCCGTTGTTGTACCTTTCGAGCCTGTCTTCCAACGTCTTCCGTATAGTCCCGAAGTCGCTCCTGTCCCGGGCCAGCAGATACACGAAGTACTCTCCCATCATGGTAGGACGGCCTATCCACTGCTCGAGAGAGCTTCTGGAATCTCCCTCCAGATCCGGCAGCCACAGCTGGGAGAAGGCCAGCGAAGCCGTCTGCGGCACGTCCCGCACCACTCCGCACACCCTGTATTCCTTGCTGTCGATGAAGAGCCTCTCCCCCACTATATCCTCCCTGCCGTACAGGGTCCTGGCCAGCGACTCGCAGATGACCGCCTCGGGAGCAGCCTGATTGTAGCTCGTTTCCGAGAGAGCGTGCCCGTAGAGGAAGTCGAAGCCGAAGACCTTCCAGTACTCCATATCCACGTCCGAGGCCACACTGCCGACCGCCTCACCTAAGTCATTGGCCACCAGCGCATCCTTATAAGCCACGGTTGTCAGAGTCTCCAGCCCCTCCACCGGCTCGTTGCGGATGAAGCGGTCGACGAACGCCTGGCTGACCATCGCATTGGATCCGCCCTGAGAACCCTTCTGGGACTCCATAAAGGTAGGAATCACCAGCATCCGGTCCCTGTTCACCTCCGGATAGGAGTTGTCGAAGTGCATCGACTGCACCGTCAGCCAAGCCATCACCAGCGCCAGCGAGAAGCCCGTACCGATGATATAGACCGCGCTGTACACCCTCGACTTGCGCAGGTCGTACCACGCCTCTTTTATATACATTCCAAGTTTCATATTTTCTCCTTTTTCTGATTTATTCGTCCTTTAAAATATCGGCCGTCCTCTCCCTCAGAGCCTTGCCGAGGGGAATCAGGGCCGCGAGGGTCACCGCAGCCAGCAGCACCGCCGTCACTATCCCCGCCACCGCGAGGAAATGCACCGTCGGGTCGTAGAGCAGCGGCAGGCTGTCGCGCACCGACTGCAGGGTCATCGAGGAGCCGCCGGTAATGCTGATTTTAGCGATCAATATGATATTGGCCGTCAGAATCCAGCCGAGGACCGCCGCAGCGGCATAGACTATCCAGGCCTCCCCCAGCTGCTGCAGGGCAATCCTCCAGGCCGTCGAGCCCATGGCCCGCCGCACCCCTATTTCAGGGCGCCGCATCCTCAGCCTGAGCCAGCTGAAGGAAGCAGCGGCAATGAGCACATTGACCACCAGGAACACCCAGAGGGCCTTCCACTTGAAGTTGTCCAGGAAAATGTATTTCTGCATAAACTCCGGCATCGGGGTCACGGCGGACACCCGCCAGTTGCCGTATGGCATCTCCCGCTCCCAGGTCCGGCCGGCCTGTTCTATGAAGCTGTCCGCATCCACTTCCGGACGGAGGCGGAATATAAAGCAGGGCGGTGCGTAAGGGGCCTGAAGCATATTGGGATAGGCATACAGTACCATCGGGCGGGGTTCCTCGGTAAGGCTGTGCTTGATAGGCTCCACCACCCCGGATATCACCCAGCTGTACTGGCTTACGGCCTTCGGAGAGGTCGAGGCATCTGAAAACCGGCGGCCTACGGGATTCTCTCCGGGGAAAAGCAGCTGCGCCAGGTCGGAGGATATCACGCAGGTTCCGGGCGCATCCTCTATCGGGGCATTCTCAGGCAACACCTGACGGTAGCCCATGAGCTCCATGTCCGGCTCTCCTGCCTGACGGGAATGAAAAGTAAATTCAATATACGCTCCGGCAGTGTCCATGGGATACTGCATATTGGCGGTATAGGTACCGAGGCCGGGAAGGGACATGCCCGTAACGGCGCACGCGCTCACCTCCGGCATCTGCAGGATGGTCTGCCCGAAGCGGGCAAGGGCCGCGGCACTGGCCTCGTATGTATCGTTATCGGCTGCGTAGCCGGGCTGGCCGTCACTCAACGGCTCCATCTCGGCGATATACACACCTTCATAATCATATCCGTATGGCGTGGAATGCGCACGGTAATGCACGGTCCATATCTCGTTGACCAGGAACCAAGATGTTATGAATATCACTACGAGCTCGCACAGCAGCCACAGACTGCTGCGGCGGTAGTACCATATCTGTGATAGTATCTGTCTATGCATAACGGATTATCTTTGAGAGTTCAACGATTCGGTGATGGGACGGCGGATGACCTTGGATGCGGGCACAAGGGCCGAGAGCAGGTTGACCACCAGCACAAGCGCCAGCAGCAGAAGATACAGGCTGACTTTGAAGAAGCTCCGGAAGGTAAATGCAGGAGCCGGGATAAATTCGAGATATCCGAATTCTACCATGGAGTTCAGCGGCAGCAGGTCGTAGAGCTCATCCTGCAGCAGGTACAGCAGGAGGTAGGACAGCAGCAGGCCGACCGCTCCCCCGATAAGGGTCAGCAGCAGATTTTCCCCGACGATCTGCCGGACTATCGCTCCGCGCCAGGCTCCGAAGGACTTGCGGACTCCGAACTCGGCCATGCGGGCCTCCATTCCGGAGCCGGTCATCCCCGAGAGATTGAACACCGGAACGAGGAGCACCAGCAGCACCACTCCCACTCCTATCCAGGTATATGCCGCGGCACTGTCATACATGAATATTCTTTCCCGCACCGTGGGCATACCGTACGCCAGGGATAGTTTCCAGGAGGAGACTCCGGACTGATTGTACCTGTCTATCCGGTCCTGCATCTCCGAGCGGATGGCGGAGAAGTCCCGGCGACTGCCGGCCAGCAGCTCTATCTCGTAGGGGCCTACCATGACATTATTGTCATTGACCAGAGCCCACTCCCTCAACTGCACATCCATCAGCGTAGGCTCAGTGTCGGGAACCCATATCTGGGCGAATGCGTAGGTGGCCGTCTGGGGAACGTCCCTCACCACTCCGCATATACGGTACTCCTTGTTATTGAAGAAGAGGCTTTCTCCCACCACGTCCTTGCGTCCGAGCAGAGCGGCTGCCGCGGACTCGGCCATCAGCACATCGGGGACATTGCGCAGCGCTCCGTCAGCGGTAATCGGCCCGCCGTAAAGCACCTCTAACGGAAATATATCCGTAAAACTGCTGTCGATGAACTCCACGGCCATCTTCAGGGGCTCACCCACAGAGTTATAGACCTTGAATTCTTCCGTTTTCACGGCTGTCCACGCCTCCACTCCCGGCAGCGGCTCGGACAGGAACTGAGCGATGAAATCCTTGCTCACAGACTGCTCCATCGAGCTCGTCGTACCGAGCTCCAGATAGATCAGCGGTATCGAGAGCATCCGGTCCCGGTGCGTCTCAGGATAACTGTTCTGAGTGCGCATGGCCACCACAGTGAAGTAGGTCATGACCATTGCCAGCGAGAAGGCCACGGCGATGATGTAGACCAGCGTGTAGAGCTTGTCCGAGCGGAGGTTGTGCCACGACTCCCTGAAATATACTCCGAGTTTCATAACTTATTTCTTTTTAGAGGGTTTGATCTTCAGTTCAGGCTGCTTGGCGTAGTCCTGCATGTCGGAGATGACCACCTGCTCGCCGGGCTCGATGCCGGAGATGACCTCCACGTAGTCGTAGTTGGCCTCGCCGAGGGCTACGCGGCGGCGCACCAGGCGGTCGCCCTCGCGGACGAAGAGGTCGTAGTTGCCCTCACCTTTATAATATGTACCGGAGGGCAGGCGCAGGACATTCTCGCGGTAGGCGTAGACCACGTAGATGTCGCATTTCAGGCCCGAGCGCAGGCCCGGAGCCGACTCGTCGTCAAGCTGTACGGTAAAGGATATCAGGCCGTCGGTGGACATCGGAGAGAGAACCGACACCATGCCGGTGAGAGTATCCCGTCCGGCCAGCACGGTGGTCCGGTAGCCCTCGGCTATCTTGCCGGCCTGCATGTCGCCCAGCTCGCCCTCCACCTTGAAGCGGGTGAGGTCGGCCAGCATCGCCAGCTTCTCGCCCTGCCCCACCTGGGCGCCTATCTCGCTGTTGATGAATGTGAGGGTCGCAGCGTAGGGAGCGCGGACACCGGCATCGTAGAGCCGGCGGCGGGTCTGCTCCTTGTTCTTGCGGAAGATCGAGAGCTCCAGCTCGGCCACGGCCTCATCGGCGGCGGCCAGGTCCCGCTGGTTCTGGAACTTGCGGCGGTTATCCTCTAATTTGAGGCTCGACACCGTGTAGTCCAGCTCGGCCTCGCGCACCTTGTCCGGAGTACCCGCTCCGAGCGAGTCCAGATACTTCTCGTTGCGCAGGGCGGCAGCCTTACGGTCCAGCTCCATCTCCTGTATCTCGATGTTCATCTCCATCTCCGAGAGGTTATTGCGGTTGGTGATGCGCAGCTGCTCGAGCTTCAGTTCCTTCATCCGCTCCTCGTCCAGCATGTTGTCGTACTCGGTCTGCACCTCTGAGAGCTCCAGACGCAGCAGCGGCTCGCCCGCCTGCACCACCTCGCCGGCCCGCTTGTAGACCTCCATCACGCGGGAGGTAATCGGGGAGTTGATGATCTCCTCGTAGCCCGGCACCACCTTTCCGGTAGCCGACACCGCGAACTCTATCGAGCCGGTGTCCACCGTAGCCAGCCGCAGGCTGCTCTCCCGCACCGAGGGTTGGATCAGCACTGCCAGCAGCACCACCGCCACTACCGCGACGGCGCCTCCGAGGCTCCAGCGGAGAATGATTTTGCGGCGGTCCTGCCATTTTTCTTTTGTAGTAAGTTCTCTATCCATGGTTTTTACATTTTACTTCTATTCAGTTTTATCCCTATTTATTCGTCTCTGAGGGCCTCGACGGGGGGACGGCGGAGCGCTCCGGCAGCGGGGATGAGGATGGCCGCAGTCACAGCCAGGAGCAGGAGGCCGAGGACAATGCCCTCCACCGCGAGGAAGTGCGCCACGGGGTCGAAGAGCAGGGGGAAGTCAGCGGCGTTGAGGGGCAGGCGACCAAGCGCATTGTCAGGAGATACGGTATTGATTTTCCCCAGGACAATGATATTGACCGTAATCAGTATGCCTATGACCGCTGCAGTTGCAAACACCACCCATACCTCTTCCACATAGTGTAGCAGGATACGGCGGGGCGAACCTCCCATGGCCCGGCGGACACCGATCTCCCCGCGCCTGTCCTCCATCCGGAGCCAGCCGGTCGAGGCCACCGCCAGCAGGGCATTGAACAGCATGAAGAGCCACAGGGCCTTCCAGATAAACAGTTTGTCCAGTTTTTCAATCTGCACCACCGCTTCCATCCTGTCCTGGAACGAATAGACCTCCGTCACGCGGTAATTGCCGAACTGCAGGGACTTCCTCCACTCCTTAGAGGCCTTCTCGAGGAACTTCTCCCCGTCCACCCCGGGCTTCAGACGGAAGGCGTACATCTGATCTCCGCCGTATTCCCCGATCATATCCGCGACATTCTCTATAACATACGGCACATTATCAGAAAAACCGTCCGGACGCATATAGCCTATGACTCCGGCGATACGCTTGGTCGTGATATTGTCCTCTTGCTTGAACATCACTTTGTCCGACCCTGCAATAGTCTTTCCTACAGGGTTCTGACCGGGATAAAGATAGTCCGCCAGGTCTTTGGTGATGAATATCGAACCGGGAGAATCATCTACCGCTCCATACTCCGGATACACAAGTTCATAACGGAGTATGTCGAAGTCCTCTGATCCGGATTCCCGCTCAAACGGCGCAAAACTCAGATGATTCGTACTGTCCGCCTCGAAACTCATCATCGCGTGAAGACCGTCGGACGGATGGGTTGTACTTATCGGAGCCGCCGCCAGCACCTCCGGCATGGCCCGCAGAGCGTCACCGAAACGGCGCAGGTTCACCCTCTGACGCTCCAATGAAGCTTCCGCCGGATCGAAGCCGTTACGCGACTTACTGAGATTCGTAAGATATACGCAGTAAACGTTCTGGGCATCAAAACCGTCGGGGACATTGTGGATACGGTAAGACGTCGTCCATGTCTCGTTCACTATGAACCATGAGGCCGCGATGATGACCACCAGCTCGATGAACAGCCAGGCATTGCTCCTGCGGTAGAACCACAGCTGTTTGAATATCTGTCTAAGCATATCTCTTGTCATTTTTTATAGTTCAACGATTCAGTGATGGGACGGCGGATGACCTTGAGCGCCGGAATGACGGCCGATATCATGTTGAGTACGGCCAGGATTACCAGCAGGAGAGCGTACAGCCCTACATTGAAGAAGTCCCGGAAGTCGAAGAAGCCGCCGGACTCAGGCACCTTGTAGGTGTAGGACTCCACCAGCACGTTGCCGGGCACCAGCGCATTGATCTGCTGAGTGAAGAGCGCAATGATCAGCCAGGACAGCAGCAGACCGAGGACTCCGCCCAGAATGGTCATCAGCAGGTTCTCCCCGGCTATCTGCGCAATAATCGAACGCGGACCGGCCCCGAAAGACTTGCGGGTGCCGAACTCCGTCAGACGGGCCTCCATTCTGGAATTGACCATGCCGGAAAGGTTCAGCAGCGGCACCAGCAGAATCAGCAGTACTACTCCCGCACCCAGCCACATATAGCCGGAAGAACCCAGGTCGCTCCATGCGAATATGTACTGGCGCTGCGAGCTGATACCACTGAGTACCAACTCGTATTCCGACTCCTTGAGACCGTTGTACTGCTCGATGCGCTCCTTGACTGCCCGCTCCACCGCAGGGATATCCTTCCGGTCCTTGAGCAGCACTACTATCTCGGTTCCGTTCATATACCTGTACAGAGGATCGGAGTCCGGGGCAAATGACCTTTCCGCAATAGTCGAAGGCAGCCATATCTCCGAGAACGCCAGCGTAGCACTCATCGGCACGTCCCGGACCACTCCGCACACGGTCAGAGTATATCCGTCGAAGTACACCTTCTCCCCCACAGCGTCAGAGCGTCCGGTCAGCGAGCGGGCCACCGACTCAGTCACCACTGCCTCCGGAGTATTGAGGTCCATCCCATTTTCCGATATCGGCCGGCCATACAGGAAGTCCATATCGAAAATCTTCCAGAAGTTCAGGTCCACCATCCTCGCATAGGCGTGCGTCAACTCCTCCGACGCATTTTCCAGGGCTGCGAATGTCGCGTCATACGTATAGACCGCCGACCAGCACTCCACCTCCGGCATATCCTTGAGAAAGTCTCTGGCAAAGCGGTAATTGGGTCCCAATGTAAACATCATCCCCCCCTTGTGGCATTCCACACTGTGAATCACCATCGTCCTGTCCCTGTGCGTCTCCGGCACCGTATTCACCACTCTCGAAGACAGCACCGTCAGAAACGCCATCACCAGCGCCAGCGAAAGGGCCGTTCCGGCGATGAACACCGCGCTGTACACCCGGTTCGCCCGGAGGTTGTACCACGCCTGCCTGAAGTATAATCCTAATTTCATATCGGTTGTGTTTTCTGTTTCCGTTAATCTTCGCATAGGGCTGTCCGCTCACGTCGCCCGCTCCCTTCGTCCGTGCACGTTGTCCATCCGCTTCGCCCGCTCTCATCGTCGTCCATCTACTTCGTCCGCCCCATCTGTGTCTTCGGCCCGTCGCCCGCTTACGTCATTCACTCGCGCTTACGAGTCCGATCCGCCACCTACCCACGTCTGCTGTCATCCGGCCCGTCTCCCGTCACATCGTCCACTCAAGTTTGCTTCATCGACTCCGTTATCCGTCTCCGTCCGAGTCGTCCGCTCTCTTCGTCCGTTCCCATGCACTTTCATGATCACTTCCCATTCAGCGGACACTTTTCTCCCCGGACAGCCCGTCACAACCGCCGTGCCAAAAACACAATACATTGACAACGTGCATCTTGCACTTTTTCAAAAGTGTCCGATATCGGACACCTGTCCGTTTTCGAACACCTTCGGGCGGACACTTCCGAACACTTCCTGACATTCCGGGCATACACTCCCGACAGACATTTTGAAATGCTCGCACACCACATTCTCACAAATTCTTGATTTCCAACATATTCCCGAAGAGCCGCGTGCTTTGGTCCGTTTTAAAACCGCTGGCTTCCACAGCCCTAGTCATCAACCGCATGAGAATCAGAGCATTCCAGAACCGCCCCGTGCGAACGATTCATTTTCGGTCACATTCAATCGCCGAACCAGCATACCCAGCCAACTCTACCACCTTCCAAAGGTGCGCAGTTTCCCCGCATTTTCGTCCCACCTTCCGAAGGTGCGCAGAAACACCACCGCCACGAGAACCGCCTGCAGCAGCATTTTTCCTTCCACCACTCCTTACCCACCTTCCAAAGGTGAGCCGTTTCACCGCGTTTTCATCCCACCTTCCGAAGGTGAGCCATTTCCCCGCATTTTCGTCCCACCTTTCACTCCTTCGGAAGGAGTAGGGAAAATGTACATTTGCGGCACTCCTTTGGAAGGAGTTAGGAGGTGGAATAAGGACAGAATGGCCGTACGGAGTGCTGTGGCGAGGATTCGCGAAATTCACTCCTTCGGAAGGAGTGGCGGAAAAGGGCCGTTTGCTTACTCCTTCCGAAGGGGTTAAGAAGAAGCGGCTGTCAGGGGGTGGTGCGGGACGGCGCTACAGCAGCTCGCGGATGATGGAGTCGCTGATGAAGAGGCGGGAGGGGGGAATGGACAGGCGGCCGTTGCGGAGGATGAGGGAGCCGGTGGCCAGAAGGCGGCCGATAGAGGTCCGCAAAGGGCGTGGAAGTTGAGAAAGAAGGGAATGGCACAAGTGCTCTCCGGCGCCGGAACGACAATCGGGCACGGTAGACGATGACGGCTGAGCGGACTCGGGATGACAATCTGGTACGGCAGACGACGACGGTCGGCTCATGGCAACGAGGACATCTAATGGCAGGCCGTCCACGGTGCGAAGACCGAGCATAATGGTCTCGGTGAGGACGTCCTCGTCGGTAAGGATCTCTTCTGACACCACAGATGACACGGCACAATCACGGTAACCGGGAGTATGAAAATCACCGGTAATGGGAACAGCACCGGAAGCGGGGCCACTGCCCGAAGCAAGGGGGCTTTCACCAAAAGCCGGGGTAAAAGCAGGAGTAACATCGGAGGCAATGGCATCGCCCGAAGCAGAAACTCCACCGGAAGCAGAAAGACTGCCCGAAGCGGAACCCCCACCGAACGCAGCAATATACCGGTCCAGATCCGGAGCATTCCACCAGCGGCGGCGATCCCCGTCGAAGGAGTGGGCTCCGGGCCCCAGGCCAATGTAGGGGCTACGGTCCCAGTAGCCGCTGTTGTGCAGGGCGCGGCGGCCGGGGAGGGAGAAATTGGAGACCTCGTACTGCTCGTAGCCGGCGGCGGCAAGGCGCTGCTGCAGGAGGGCGTACTGGGCTGCACACAACTCGTCGGAGGGTTCCCGGTAGCGGCCGGCGGCGGCCATCTCCCCGAGGACGCTGCCCTCCTCGATGCCCATCTGGTAGGCGGAAATATGCTCCGGCCGCAGTCGCAGCACGGCATCCAGGTCGTCACTCCACAACTGCATCAGTTCCTCATCCGAGGAAGAGCCACTCCCCCACGCCACCGGATCATACCCGAAAATCAAGTCCAGCGAGATATTGTCGAACCCGACGTAACGCAGCACCCGGAAGGTCTCCACCGCCCCCTCAGAACTGTGCCGCCGGGCCATCCACCGAAGGCTGCGGTCGCTGAATGACTGCACGCCCATACTGACGCGGTTCACTCCGAGCCGCCGCAGGGCCAGGGCGTAGGCCTCCGTGACATCGTCCGGATTGACCTCGACGGTAAATTCCGCAAAGAACCCGGCATTCCCCCGGCCATCCCCTGTTCCCGGGACAGATCCGCCGCCCCCTCCCGAAGTGCCACAGGAACGTCCGTAATCCGCCGCCCCTTCCCGGAGCACCGCAGAGACCGCCGCGACCGCCTCCCCCAGCTGCTCCACCGGCCAGAGCGAGGGTGTCCCGCCCCCGACGTAGAGCGTTGCAGGCGAGGTGCATTGGCATAAAAAAGCCTTCCGCAGGGAGATTTCCCGCAGAAGGCTCTGTGTGTATTGTGCCATCCTGTCCTTTCCCCTGACCGAATAGAAGTCGCAGTAGGTGCAGAACGACTTGCAGAAGGGAAAGTGGATGTATATCATCGCAGGATGCCGTGGAAGCTGACTGACGCTATCTCAGCAGTATGTCACCGGTACCCAGCAGACCGGAGGAGGTGTAGGCCTCGACGGTGTAGACACCTTTGGTGAACTGCTCGGAAGCGAAGTAGATGCATACCTCCACCTCGGCGCCCTGGTAGTCTACCTCACGCGACTCGGAATAGACGAGCTGCTCGCCGTTCATCTCGAAGATGCGCTGCTGGTCAGAGGTCATCAGGATACCGTCCGGTCCCTTGACGCGGATATATACGCGCATGGGTCCCTTGGGAGCTATGGAGTTCTCGATCAGCGAGAGGCAGGTACGGAGCTTCTTGATACGGCTGCTGCGGTCGGTCTCCTTGTTGGAAGCGTTGATGCCGACGATGTTGATGCCGCGGCCCTTGATCTCGGAGCCCTGCTCCACGAGCTTGGCGTACTCGTCGGTGGTCTTGCTCAGTTCCTGGTAGCGCTCGGCTGACTTGGCGGCCTCGGCACGGGCCAGCTCGGCGTCCTTGCGGAGGGCGATGTTCAGCGTATTGAGGGAATCGATCTGGAAGATATAGTGCTTCATGATCGAGCGGAGGGTTCCGAGTTCCTTCTCATACTGACGGATCTTGCTGCGGTTGGCCGCGTCGGTCTTCTTGATGCGGTCCAGCAGCTGGCTTACCTTCTCGCGCTCGCGGTCGAGCTGAACATTTAGGCTGTCGTTATTGGACGAGAGCTGGGCATACTCACCCTGCAGCTCCACGAGCTCGTTGGTAAGATTCTGCTTGTCGATAGTCAGGTCATCGATCATCTTCTGCCTGTCAATCCATACGTACGCAAATACAGCCGCCAGCACCACGGCCACCACGGCCAGGACTATAACGGTGACTTTAAGTCCCTTGTTGGGATTGTCAGACTTACTGTTCTGAGAGGTCCATTCGGGAGTGGTGCCGGAGCCCACTGGTCTTTTGTTCTCTTCCATTTCTATTTATCTGCTTTTAATGTGGGGCAAAAATAATACGATTTGCTATATTTGCAGCAAAATTAATCAAAAACAGCGAAAATCATGAGTCCAAAAGTCCGCAGGGTCGTCAGATCCGTCAAATATTTCTTCGTTTTCATAATCCTGGCAGCCGTTGTCCTCTGCATCGTCACTCTCCTGAGCGGAGAAAGTGTGGTGAAGCTCTTCATGCCAATGTCCGAGGGCGGCATGCTCAAGGAAGGCGCATGGTGGCAGATGCTTCTGATATTCGGGGCAATAGCAGCCGTCTATCCGGGTCTCACCTTTGTTAAGAAGGAGGTAATGATCGAAGGGGACTTCGAGGACCACAGAAATACAATAATCAACGCATTCGAAGGTCTCGGCTACGAAAAGACCGATGAGGACGGGGAGAAGCTCACCTTCCGCCTCCGCAACCACTTCACACGCTTTATGAGGGCCTACGAGGACGGAGTGACCATCACCAAGGGCACCGCTCCCCTGATACTCAGCGGCAACCGCAAGGACATCCTCCGCCTGTCCTCCCACATCACCTACGCCCTGCGCGAGGATATCGGGGAAGGCGCGGCACAGCAGCACGACGACCCCTACGATTTCGGAAGCGGCAGCAGCGATACCGCAGACCAGTCCGGGAAAGCAGATCAGCAAAAAACAGAATAAACCGACACAGCCATGAAAGTAGTCCGCAAATTCGACAACGCCATATCGGCCAATATCTGCAAGGGCGTCCTAGAGGAGAACGGCATCCCCGCCTTCGTCCTCGGAGAGAACCTCGTCTGGTCCACCGGCGCCGTCAACACTGACCTCGTCTCCGTGGAGGTAGTGGTCGACGACTCCCTCTACGACCGCGCCATGGAAATTCTCAGATCCTCGCCTATAGAAGAATAAAAGCCACAAACCTTTAACCTGACAACTATGAGAATCCGCACTGTACATCTGTTCATCCTGCTCCTGACCGTCATCGCGGGCACATTGTCCTCCGCGGCACAAGAAACACAGGAAAGAACTGTAAACCTTCTAGTTAAGGACGGGGCCCGCTTCGACCACCTCATCCCCCGCAGCATGAAATACATCCTGCCGCAATTTGAGGAATGCCGTCTCCTCACATCCTACGGAGATGAATACGTCGGGCTGGTCAACGCCAACATCACAACCGGAACCCTGCACACCATCTCCCCCGAAGGCGACACCGTGGGCGTCACCATCTCAGACGACATCAACCGCGTTATCGCCTCCAACCGCACGATAATCAAAAGAGACGGGAAGTACCTCTCCGTGATACTGGAGCATAGAGACATCGCCCTCTGCATCATGCCGACCCTCAAGATAGACATGTTCGCCGAGGCCGATCCCACTGCCGAAGCTTTAAATTCCATTAAGGACAAGATATCGACCACCGGTTCCTTCACTATGGTCATGTACTCAGATTCCAGGCGCCCTACTTACAGGTACTATTCTGACATGGTCACTGTCAGATGCAAATACAGCACACAGTACGTCATCGCCATCGGTGAGAAAATCTATCCCTGTAAGCTCAGTTCCTTTCTCAAGGCCTTCCCGGAGAAGAAAAAAGCCATACGGGACTACACGAAGCTCTACTACACCGACTTCACCAACGACGAATCCCTGCGGATGCTGTTCGAGTACTGCACCGGTCTCCGATATTAACTCATCATCCAGCCCATGAAACGCCTTGCTATCCTACTGACACTTTCTATTCTCACATCCACCCGGATCCGTGCTCAGGAAATGGTAACGGATTACCAGGTAAGACCAGGTCAGATGATCGAAGACATCCTGCCCACTGACATACAGTATCTGCTGCCCGTGTTCGAGAAAACCGCAGTCACCCTGCAGTCCGGAGATGAGCAGACAGGCAGGATAAACATCCATACCCTCACTCAGAAAGTACACATGCTGGATGAAAAAGGCGACACCATGATGGTTGCCGGTCAGGAGGACATAATCCGGATACAGACCCGGGACTGCACCATCATCCCCGCCGATACCTGCTGGGTCACGGTCATCGCTGAGCACGGCGGCATCACTCTGTCCAGCCTGGCTTCCATAGAGCTGGAATACCCTGACGGATACGGCAACGACAAATACAACGAGGAACTCTCCGGCGGCAATCATCTTACCTGGCTGACAGGTGCCAAGACCACTGTAAGATACAGCCGTGACGGCGTCCCTGAAACCCGGACTCGGAGATACAGCCCCGACGAAACATTCACCCTGAGGTGCATCTACAAGACCGAGTTCGTCCTCACCTCCGAAGGCAGGATGTACCCCTGCCGCCTCCAGTCCTTCCTGAAACTCTTCCCGGAAAAGAAGAAACAGATCCGCGGGTTCGCCAAGACCAACTACACCTACTTCAACGAACTGGAATCCGTCATGCAGCTGTTCAACTTCTGCGCAGGAATTTAAAAATTTTCCGGCCACCTCCACAACGGCACCGTTTCCCGCTACTCGCTGCCGTTGCGGCACCGCGCACTCGAAGCCACTGCGTCCACAGGCCACGTAGGGCACATCCAATCTACCGGCAACTTCCACAACGGCACCATTTCCCGCAATTTGCTGCCGTTGCGGCACCGCGCACTCAAAGCCACTGCGTCCACAGGCCACGTAGGGCACATCCAATCTACCGGCTACTTCCACAACGGCACCGTTTCCCGCTATTCGCTGCCGTTGCGGCACCACGTGCTCGAAGCTACTGCGTCCACAGGCCACGTAGGGCACATCCAATCTACCGGCTACTTCCACAACG